>Ga0209051_1000123_pt1 | contig 144298 bp, 136 predicted proteins | sample AraplaCvi_mMS_r2_2_FD_184286 | JGI IMG/M metagenome (GOLD analysis project Ga0209051, IMG submission 184286) | Arabidopsis root microbial communities from North Carolina, USA - plate scrape MF_Cvi_mMS_r2 (SPAdes) (version 2) | ecosystem: Host-associated > Plants > Roots > Endosphere | place...
CCGAAAACAGCCCGCGCCACCACCGCAGCTACGTCTACGAACCAGGCACCTTCCGCCCACTGGCGATGCTCGACGGCGAAGGCCTGAACGCCTGCCCGTTCTACTACCACCTCGACCACCTGGGCACACCCCAGGAACTGACCAGTTACAGCGGACAGATCGTCTGGTCGGCGCGCTACAACGGCTACGGCAAACTCACCGAGCTCAAGCACGGCGGCGGCGAACAGCTTGAGCAACCTTTGCGTTTCCAGGGCCAGTACTTCGACCTGGAAAGCGGCCTGCACTACAACCGCCACCGCTACTACAATCCCGAGACCGGCCGCTACCTCACGCCCGACCCGAGCAAACTGGCGGGTGGGCTCAATGGGTATCGGTACACCCTGAACCCGACGGGGTGGGTGGATCCGTTGGGGTTGGTGGATTGTCCGGGGACGGGTGGGTGTCGGCCGACGGTTGGGGATCAGGATCCGGCGGCTAAGGTTGGGGTGGATGAGGGGGAGCCGCGGCTGCCGATGACGGCGGAGCAGCGGCGGGCGCGGATTGATGAGTTGGGGGAGGCGAATGCTTATCGGCGTTTGGATGAGATGGAAAAGTCGATTGAAGGTGCACATTTCTTGGAAAAACATGGTGCTCAAACTACGTTGGATTCACAGCTGGAGCGCGTCAAGACAGGTCGAAACCCTGGCACTGGTGAAATCGATGTTTATACCAATGGCAAAAAGAAGGGAGAACCTGCTATTCCACCTGCTGCCACTCGATTTTTTAGCCATCGCGACCAGTTAAACGCCATTCATCGAGCCCAGTTAATATTTAGACGAGCTGGCCTTATGGAGTCAAAAAAACCTATCGACATGGGGAAGGTAGTAGGGGAGGGATATAAGTTGGATGGGGTAGAGTATGGCCATCAAACTAAAGCGGTAGTGATACTTGACAAAAATGGTCTTCCTAAAACGGCTTATACCGGATTGAAATAATGAAAAGCGTATATGATCAACATGATATTTGGGGTTTGTTGTTTGTCTTTAATATTGAAAATACTCGCGATGAAGCACGAGAGGAACTAATAGTTTCAAAAGACGTAAATGATGATAAGGAGCTATCTCAACTGTTTGATGCTTTGGTTCGACCAGAGTTTTTTTACTACAATTTAAAGGAGCGCGATGTGTTGGTGCGCACCGTGCGTCATTTTTTAGAGAATGGTGATAACTTCGATTACGTATTCTCGAATATGGTTGCATATTTCGATGATGACGTTAAAGATCAGCGTCGATTTATGAAGGTCTTGTTAGATTGCTTAGAGAAATACCAAGCCGAGAATCACATTTGATCGTTCCCACGCTCTGCGTGGGAATGCATCCCGTGACGCTCTGCGTCACCTTCCAGAAGCGGAACGCGGAGCGTCCCTGGCGGCGTTCCCACGCAGGAGCGTGGGAACGATCGAAAGCTCTCTCCACAGGGTTAGCGCCAGGCGTTCAGACCGTGGCAAGGCGCTATGCGGACCCGCTCACACCGACACCCCCAACTCCACCACAACCTCCCGCTCAGCCACCCCATCCACCAAATACACACTCCCCCCCAAAATATCCTTGGCATGGTGCTTGGCCTGCGAAGCCAGTTCCGCCAGTTGGCTGGCATCCAACTCCCCACAGGCCTCGGAACGCAGATGCACGACTCCAATCGACAGCGACAACAACGCAAATTCCTGCCGAATGCCCTGTCGATTCAACGCCGTGAAGCACCCCGCCTCCAGATGCTCGGGGCGGTAGAAGCGGCGGCAGTGGGTCTGGAAGTCGCTGAGTAGCTGGTCCAGGCGCTTGCGCCAGTCTTCCGGGCCGAGGACCAGGAGGAAGTCGTCGCCGCCGATGTGGCCGACGAAGTCGCGGCTGGGGTCGATGCGTTCGTTCAGGCATTGGGCCAGGCACAGCAGGACTTCGTCGCCGCGGCCGTAGCCGTAGATGTCGTTGAAGGGTTTGAAGCTGTCGATGTCCACGTAGCAGATCACCGATTCCTGCCGTTGTTGCAGCAGCCGCGTGAGGCATTGCTGGATCGGGACGTTGCCCGGTAGCAGGGTCAGTGGGTTGGCGTAGCGGGCTTGTTGGATTTTCAGTTCGGTGATGAGCTTTAGCACATCGATTACCCGGCCCAGGCCCAGGTAGCCGCCGTTGAGGGTGATGATGAAGTCTTCTTCGATGCGTTGTCGGGCGCGGCTGGTGATCAGGCGGCTGACTTGTTGCAGCGACTGGTTCAGTTCCACCGCCAGGAAGTCATCGCTCATCAGCCGACTGATGGGTTTGCGGGCGAACAGGTCGGTGGCGAAGGGCTTGAGCAAGGCGTCCGAGAGTGAATGGCGATGGACGATGCCGCAGGGCTGGTTCTGATTGTCCAGCACCGCCAGGGAGTTGAGGTTGGCCTGGCGCCGGAACGCGTCCAGCACGGTGGCTGTCGGCGTGTTATGGGCCACTGCGGGCTGTTCGTTGAGTAGCGCGCTGAGGTCGTTGAGCTCATCGTTCAGCGACGCCACACCGCTGTCCTGCTTGGGCATCAGCGCCCTGGCATCGCGCGAGGGGTGTTCCTGGGGGCGGGCCAGTAGATACCCCTGGACCAGGTCGACGCCCATTTCGATCAGCACCGTCAGTTCCTCCGGCAGTTCTATGCCCTCGGCGATCACCTGGGCCCGGGAGGCCCGGGCGATTTTCAGGATCGAGCCCACGAATTCGCGCTTGAGGGCATCCTGATGGATGCCGTCGATGAAATGCCGGTCGATCTTCACATAATCGGGCCGCAATTCAGACCATAGCCGCAGGCTCGAATAACCGGCGCCAAGGTCGTCCAGGGCAATCGAGAAGCCCATGGCCCGGTAGTGGTGCAGGGCGGTTTGCAGGAGTTGGAAGTCATCGATGGGGGTTTGTTCGGTCAGTTCGATCACGACCTGATTGGGCGCAATGCCAAAGTCCTGCAGCAGTTGCAGCGTACGCCCCGTTTGGTGCGCGGACTCCAGCAGGGACTCGGGCGAGACGTTGAGGAACAGCTTGCCCGGCAGCTTTTGTTCATTGAAGCGCTGGCAAGCACTGCGACGGCAGGCCAGTTCCAGTTCGCTGAGGCGACCGGCCTGACGCGCCACCGAGAGCAGTGCGATGGGGGAGTGCAACGGGCTGTTGGAGGGGCCGCGGGTCAAGGCTTCATAGCCCACGATGCGCCGTTCGGAAAGGCAGATGATCGGTTGGAACAGGCTGTGCAAACCGCTTTGAGCCAGGATCGAACTCAAGGCACTCAGCTGTTCTGTCGTGGTCATGGCAATCTCTGGCGATAAAAAAAGGACCGGGTGCGCCGCACCCAGTCCTGTATTTCACGACAGACTGATGTCAGTTTGATGACACTCCGACGAGCATCACCATTAAATGGCCATCACCTTAGTGCTTGGCGATCGCCGTGTTGAGTTTCAGGTAATCCAGCAGGATCCGCCCGGTCTCGCTCAGGTAGGCATCGTCTTCCGGCTTGGTTTTCTCCGGCTCGGTGATCAGGTCTTCGTCCTCTTTCTTCAGCTCTTTGAGCGGTTCTTCGCCCTTGGCCTTGCGACGCAGGTTTTCCATCGCCAGTTGCTTGGCTTCGATGTCGGCATGCTGCGCGCGACGGTCGGCTTCGTTGAGGGTGACGGTTTTCTCCATCATCAACTTCTGCGCCAGGGCCAGCTTGTCGCGGATGAACACGAATTCCGCGTCCTGGGACGAGCGCGCGTCATGGTCGGACTTGAGTTGCGCCAGGAACGGTTTGAACGGGTCTACGGCTGGTTTGATCGCCGGCCGGATGGTGTCCCACGGCATGGCTTCGGGCAGGGCGCTTTCACCGATTTCCTTGGTGTCGATGATCGACGGGTAATCGATATCAGGCAGCACGCCCTGGTGCTGGGTGCTCTGGCCGGAAACCCGGTAGAACTTCGCCAGGGTCAATTTCAGCTCGCCATGGTTGAGCGGCTGGATGGTCTGCACGGTGCCTTTGCCGAAGGTCTGGCCGCCGATGATCAACGCACGGTGGTAGTCCTGCATGGCGCCGGCGAAAATCTCCGAGGCCGAAGCCGAGAGGCGATTGACCAGCAAGGCCATCGGCCCCTTGTAGAACGCGCCCGGGTTTTCATCTTCCAGCACATCCACCCGGCCATCGGCGTTACGCACGAGCACGGTCGGGCCCTTGTCGATGAACAGGCTGGTCAGCTCGGTGGCTTCCTGCAGGGAGCCGCCGCCGTTGTTGCGCAAGTCGATGACCACGCCGTCGACCTTTTCCTTCTGCAGTTCGGTCAGCAGTTTCTTGACGTCGCGGGTGGTGCTCTTGTAGTCCGGATCGCCAGCGCGGAAGGCCTTGAAGTCCAGGTAGAAAGCCGGGATCTCAATGATGCCGAGCTTGTAGTCCTTGCCGTCCTGCTTGAGGTTGAGGACCGATTTCTTCGCCGCCTGTTCTTCCAGCTTCACCGCTTCACGGGTGATGGACACGACCTTGCTGGTCTGGTCGTTCGGCGCATTGCTGGCCGGGATGACTTCCAGGCGCACCACCGAGCCTTTCGGGCCACGGATCAGCTTGACCACTTCGTCCAGGCGCCAGCCGACCACATCGACCATCTCCTTGTTGCCTTGGGCGACGCCGATGATCTTGTCCGCCGGGCTGACCTGTTTGGTCTTGTCCGCAGGGCCCGCCGGGACCAGGCGCACGATCTTCACCTGGTCGTTATCGCTCTGCAGCACCGCACCGATGCCTTCCAGGGACAGGCTCATGTTGATGTCGAAGTTTTCCGCGTTATCCGGCGACAGATAATTGGTGTGCGGGTCGTAGGACATGGCGAAGGTGTTGATGTACGCCTGGAAGATGTCTTCGGCGCGGGTCTGGTCCAGGCGCGCCAATTGGTTTTTGTAGCGCTTGGTCAGGGTTTCCTGGATCTGCTTGGGATCCTTGCCGGCGATCTTCATGCGCAGCACCTCGTCCTTGACGCGTTTGCGCCACAGGTCATCGAGTTCGGCGGTGCTTTTGAGCCAAGGGGCGTCCTTGCGATCGACCAGCAAGGTTTCCTTGGTATTGAAGTCGATTTTGTCGACGCCTTTGTTCAGCTCGGCAATGGCGTAGTCCAGACGCGCCTTCACGCGGTCCAGGTAGCGCTTGTAGATGGTGAACCCGGCGTTGAGGTCGCCGCTCTTGAGGAAGTCGTCGAACTGGGTCTTCCACTTGTCGAATTCAGCGATGTCGCTGGCCAGGAAGTAACTGCGCGACGGATCGAGCAGCTTCAGGTAGCTGTCATAGATGATGACCGAACGCGCGTCATCGAGCGGCGGCTTGCTGTAGTGATGGCGCTTGAGCAACTCGACGACGTTAAGGCTGGCAATCACCTCGTCCCGATCGGGCTGAAGCTTGTCCCAGCTGTTGGCTGCGAACGTATCGCTCGACAGCGGCAACAGGCCAAGGCCAATGACAAGCGCGGTGCTGGGGAACAGGTGCTTCATGCTGATTCGACGCAGGGACAATTGATAACGCATATTAGGCCGTCTTTGAAGTCGCCGGTTCCATGTGGCCCGGGCGCATAATGCAAGAAAGCCCGGCGTTGAAGCAGCGGGCCCAGTCGAGACTCACTATGGAGGCACCGTGAAAGCATTGCAAGGCGTTGAAGGCCAAGTGGTATGGGCAGATGAGCCAAGTCCGGCGTGTGATGTCGGGCAAGTTCGCATTCGTGTGGCGGCCGCCGGCCTGAATCGGGCCGATTTGTTGCAAAAAGCCGGGCTTTATCCGCCGCCACCCGGTGCCAGCCAGGTGCTGGGGCTGGAATGTTCCGGGGTGATCAGCGAGGTTGGGCCGGGTTCGTCCTGGCAGGTGGGCGACCGCGTTTGCGCCTTGCTCGCTGGCGGTGGGATGGCTGAGGAAGTGGTGGTCGATGGCCGGCATGTGCTGCCAGTCCCGGAGGGCCTGTCATTGGCTGAAGCCGCCGCGCTGCCTGAGGTCTACAGCACCGCGTGGTTGAACCTGTTCCAGCTGGCTGCGCTCAAGCCGGGTGAGAAAGTGCTGCTGCACGCCGGGGCCAGCGGCGTCGGCTCGGCTGCCATCCAGCTATGCAAGGCGTTCGGTAACCCATGTTGGGTCAGTGTCGGCTCAGCTGATCGCCTGAGTTATTGCCAAGCGCTGGGGGCCCAGGGCGGCGTGGTGCGCACCGATGGCCTGGAGAGTTTGAACGACCTCGGCCCCTTCGACGTGATCCTCGATCCTGTGGGCGCCAACTACGCCCCACTCAACGTGAAACTTTTGTCAGTTGACGGGCGCTGGGTTCTCATTGGCCTGATGGGCGGGCGCGAGGCACAACTGGATCTGGCGCAGGTGCTGGGCAAACGTATCCAATTGCTCGGCTCGACCTTGCGCAGTCGTAACGATCAGTTCAAGGCCGACCTGATCAGCGAGCTGGGGCAACAGGTGTGGCCGTTGTTTGCCGACAAACGCCTGAGCCCGCAACTGGCGAAGGTCTTCGCGATCAAGGATGCCGAAGCGGCGTTCGCGGAACTGGCGACCAACAAGGTATCGGGGAAGTTGGTACTGGTGATCGATGAGAGCTTGAACTAATCCGGGCGTCGCGCAAGAACCTGTGTGCGAGCTTGCTCGCGTTGGCAGTGTGTCAGCTAAATCAATGCTGGCTGCTCCAACGCTATCGCGAGCAAGCTCGCTCCCACAGGGGGTGTGGTGTCTCCTGGCCCGCACCCTGCGTCAATTTTCAAAGGGCTAGATAGGCATACACCCTGTCAAGTCTGACAGTAGACACCACGAAGAAAGGCACCCTAGAGTGGGTTCGAGAGTAATAGATGTCTCTCTGATTAGTGTCCGCTAACAGAAGAGGTGTTGTGATGGCTACGAAAGAACTGCGCATGTCCCAAGAGTACATTGACGGCGATCGATCGCCCGAAGTGGTCTTGGAAATCTATAAGGGCAAAAAACTGCAGTTTGCGACCTTTGTCTCTGCTTCAAAAAAGAACGGCCCCTACGATACCGTCAATGTCAAAACCGACGTCGATGGTGACGCTGATATGGACAGGCAAGACGAAAAGGCCATTCTGGATCTGGCAAAAGCCTTTTCAAAATTCAAGTAGGGCGCTGTTATGTTTGATCACGTCATCCTGCATGCGCTGGTTTTTGCACTTTTATTAACAGTTGTTGAGGCTGCTCAAGCACAAGTACCTTCAGACACTTCCGAACAGGGACAATGGGGTATTTGGGGGGCGGCTGCTTCCTGCCCTGCGGGCCAGTATGTCTGGGGCTTTCGGCTCAAAAGTGAGCCCTATCAGGGCAATGGTGACGACACTGCCTTGAATGCGATCCAGCTTATCTGCAAGAGCGGCGCCACGGGACAGGCAACGTACATTCAAAGCCTTGAAGGGAAGTGGGGAAGCTGGGGTAAGGACCATGTTTGTCGCGAGCATCCCGTCATAGGATTTGCCATCCAGGTGGAACGGTTTCAAGGTAGGGACAAGGAAAAGGGCTCGAAGGACGATACCGCGGCCGGCAATATCAAAATGAATTGCGGTTCGCAGATTTTGGTTGGCGACCCACCCAATGCGTGGGGGGAATGGACCGGGTTCTATAGCTGCCTCGATGGCACCGGAGCCAAGAAAGTGAAGGGATTTCGGACCCGGGTGGAGCCCGATCAAGGCAGTGGGGATGATACGGCCCTGAACGCGATGCAGGTGTATTGCGGCTTCTAGTGAGAGGCGTTGACGATCTCGGAAACGCCGAATCTGTGGGAGCGAGCCTGCTCGCGATGGCGTCGGATGCGGTCAGCATTGATGTTGGCTGACATACCGCCATCGCGAGCAAGTTCGCTCCCACAGGTTTGTTTATTTGCAGGAATACTTGCATGTCGGCGCCGACATGACTGGTCCCCTCATCCTACGACGGTGGCTTGAACCTTTGACCGGCGCCCGCGGGCAAGCTGACCTTCGGTCGGCAGCCCGTATCCGATGCGCGCGCCCTGCTAGCGTTAATTAATGGAGGGGATGGGGTAACCGCAACTTTCATTTCACCAGCCAGGTGAAGAGGTCGATCATGGCCATCGCCGAATGGCGCATGCAGGGCGTCGAATTCGTTGCCTGCAACTGCAATTGGGGCTGCCCCTGTCAATTCGATGCGCCGCCGACCCATGGCCACTGCCAGGCGGTGGCGTCGATGCGAGTGGAACACGGGTATTTCAATAAGGTGACACTGGGAGGCTTGTGCTGGGCCGCCACTTTCGCTTGGCCGGGCGCTATCCATGAGGGTAACGGCAGTTGTCAGGTGTTCATCGATGAACGCGCCGACGAGGCGCAACGCCAGGCCCTGCTGACCATCCTCTCCGGTTTGGAAAGCGACCCCGGGGCCAACGTGTTCCAGGTGTTCAGCAGCACCATGACTGAAGCATTCGAGCCGCTGTTCGTGCCCATCACTTTATCCATCGATGTCGACCAGCGCTTGGCGCACCTGGACATTCCTGGCGTGCTGCAGGCCAGCGGCGAGCCGATCCGCAGCCCGATCGACGGTTCACCTCATCGAGTACGCCTGTCCCTGCCCAATGGCTTCGAGTTCCTTGAGGCTGAAGTCGCCAGCGGCAGTTACCAGACGCATTCAGCCCTCAAGCTGCAATCCCAGGACAGTCATAGCCACCTCGCCCACGTGCACTTCACCGGCCATGGCATAGAGCCGTAAAGATGGCAGCCCCTCAGGTGGCGGCCCAGAGCAGGCGACTGACAGGCGAGCAGTGGCTGTTTCTGTTCTGCCTGCTTGGGCTGATCGCCCTGGCTTGGCTGGTGCTGCTGCACATGGCCCGTGACATGAGTGCGCCGGGCGGCATGGCCGATGCGGCAATGGCCGGCATGCTCATGCCCTGGAGTCTGACCGATGCGCTGCTGATGTTCGCCATGTGGTTGGTGATGATGATCGGCATGATGCTGCCCAGTGCCCTGCCCATGCTGCTGATCTACCAGCAGATGCTGCGCAAGCGCATGCCGGCACCACAGCGACACCTGGCTCTGCTGCTGTTCTGCGGCGCTTATGGCTTGGTCTGGGCTGGCTTCGCCCTGGGCGCCACGGCGCTGCAATGGGCGCTTGAGCAGCTCACTCTGCTCAGTCCGGGGATGCGCGTCAGCAGTACCGCGTTGGGCGCCGGCCTGCTGCTGGTCGCAGGCGTCTATCAGTGGCTGCCGAGCAAGGCGGTCTGCCTTGAGCATTGTCGCGGGCCGCTGCATTTTCTTCTCAGCTACTGGCGCCCCGACGTACGCGGCGGCTGGCGCATGGGCCTGGCCCATGGCGCTTACTGCCTGGGCTGCTGCTGGGCCCTGATGGGCCTGTTGTTCGTGGTCGGCGTGATGAATCTGCTCTGGGTTGCCGTGATCGGTGCCTTCATCCTGCTGGAGAAAAACCTGCCGCAGGGACTCTGGCTCAGCCGTATCTGCGGTTTGTTGTTGCTTGGCTGGAGTCTGTGGCTGTTGCTGGGCTAGGGGCTGAACCTGTGGGAGCTGAGCTTGCTCGCGATTGCGGTGTGTCAGCTAGATCAATGCCGGTTGATCCACCGCCATCGCGAGCAGGCTCGCTCCCACAGGGTCGGGTTTTATTTCCAGGTATGGATTGGCCACCCGGCCAGTTCGGCATGGGCCTTCAACACCGGGTCCGGGTTGACCACGTGGGGGAAGTCCACCCGTTGCAACAGCGGCAGGTCATTGCGTGAGTCGGAATAGAAACTCGCGCCTTCCAGGTTCTCTTCCTCGGCATCCAGCCAATCCAGCAGCCGCGCGATCTTGCCTTCGCGGTAGGTCAGGGTGCCGACGGTCTTGCCGCTGTACACCCCATGGGTCACTTCAAGGTTGATCGCCAGGATTTCGTCGATGCCCAGGCGTTCGGCAATCGGCTTGACCAGGTGCGTGCCCGAGGCCGAGATCACCAGGATCCGGTCGCCGGCCTTGCGGTGTTCGGCGATGGTCTTGGTGGCGTCGCTGAAGATGATCGGTTCGATGAAGTCTTCCACCCAAGGCTCTACCAGGTGCTCGATTTCCTCCGGGGTACGGCCGATCATCGGTTCCAGGCTGAAGTCCATGTACTCTTCCATGCTCAGCTTGCCGTGGCTGTAGGCGTCCATCAGCGCGTTGTTGCGCTGCATGAACGACTCGGGATCGACCCATCCCAGGCGTCCCATCTGTTCGCTCCAGAGGGTGGCGCAGTCGCCGTGGATCAGGGTTTCGTCCAGATCAAAAATTGCCAGGGCCATCAGAATGTTTCTCTCTTCAAAATCAACGAAGCCATCAGGCTACCTCACACAACGCTGACGGATCGATGGAAAGTGACAGGTGTGCGCCATCGGGGTGCAGGTCGGCGGCCGAGCGATTGAGCACATCCACCACCAGCTCCACGCCACGGGCCTCGACCCGGTAGCGAATCACGTTGCCCAGCAGGCTGTGGCTGCGGATCAGCGCATCGGCCTGGCCGTCGCGGCTCAGCTCGATGGCTTCCGGGCGGATGGCGATCCGACTGTTCACCGGGCGCTGCAGCAACCGGCTGGCGCTGTCGGCGTCCAGCAGGTTGTAGTTGCCGATGAAGCCGGCGGCAAAGACATCGACTGGCGCAGTGTAAAGGGTTTCGGCATCGCCGCTTTGTACGATCTTTCCCTGGTTCATCAGGAAAATCCGGTCAGACATGGTCAGGGCTTCTTCCTGGTCGTGCGTGACGAAGATCGTGGTCAGGCCCAACTCACGCTGGATCTGTCGGATCTGTTCGCGCAGGTGCTTGCGAATCCGCGCATCCAGGGCCGACAGCGGCTCGTCCAGCAGCAACAGACGCGGACGGGTGACCAGGGAGCGGGCCAGGGCTACGCGCTGGCATTGGCCGCCGGAGAGCTGATGGGGATAGCGGGCGGCAAAATCATGCAGCTCCACCAGGCGCAGGATCTCCAGCACCCGTTTGTGGCTGTCCGAGGCATCGACCTTTTGCATGCGCAGGCCGAAGGCGACGTTCTGCTCCACGGTCATGTTGGGGAATAAGGCATAGCTCTGGAAGACCATGCCGATCCCGCGTTTCTGCGGGCTCAATGGAACGATGTCTTGTCCGTCCAGGATGATCTGGCCGGCATCCACCGCAGTCAGGCCGGCAATGCAGCGCAACAGCGTGGACTTGCCACAACCGGAAGGGCCGAGGAGGGTGACGAATTCGCCCTTGCCGATTTCGCAGTTGATGTCGCTGAACACCGGGGTGCCGGCGTAGCTTTTTTGCAGGTGTTGGACGCTGACGTAGCTCATTGGCTTTTGTCCTTGTTCAAGATGTTGGCCGCCCAGGTCAGGACCAGTACGAAGAAGAAGTAGGAAATCACCAGGGCACTGGTGAAGTGGCCGCTGCTGTTGCGCATGTTGTTCAGGTACACCTGCAGGGTTTCATAGCGGGTGCCGACGAGGATGTTGGCAAACACGAACTCACCGAACAGGAACGAGAAGGACAGCAGCAACGCCACCATCAGGCCCTTGCGCAGGTTGGGCAGCACCACCAGGAATGCCGCCTGGAAGGTGCTGGCGCCAAGCAGTTGGGCGGCGTCCATCAGGTCGCGCAGGTTGATCGCTTGCAGGTTGTTGGTGATCGCTCGGTACATGAACGGCAGGGCGACGGTGAAGTAGCAGCCGATCAGGATCCACGGCGTGCCCACCATCGCCAATGGCCCGGAGCCATAGAGTTGCAGCAGCCCCACCGACGACACCACCGGCGGCACTGCGAAGGGCAGCAGGATGAGGATGTTCATCAGCGCGTCGAGTTTGGGGAAGTGGTAATGCACCACGAACAGCAGCGGCAGGATCAACACCACTGAGAGCACCAGCGCACCGACGCAGACGATCAGCGATTGACCGAAGGCGTGGAGAAAGCGCGGATCGCTCCACAACTGCACATACCATTTGAAGGTGAAACCGCTGGGCAGCACAGTGGCCGACCAACTGCTGGCGATGGAGTAGACGAGCGTGCCGGCCAGGGGCAGCAGCAGGATGGCGAACAGCAGGTACACCACCACTCGATGATAGAGCCCGACGGAGCCCGGTTCAGCGCGAGACATGGTAGCTCCTCTTGAGCAGCAACTGATGGACGATGGTCACCAGGGTCATCAGCGCCACCAGCACCACGGCCAGGGCACTGGCCAGGTTCGGGTCGAGGGAGATGTCACCGGAGACCATGGCGGCGATGCGAATCGGCAAGACGTTGAAGTTACCCGTGGTCAGCGCATAGACCGTGGCATAGGCGCCGAGGGCGTTGGCCAGCAGGATCACGAATGTGCCCAGCAGCGCCGGGGTCAGCACCGGCAAGCCGATGTGCCGCCAGAACTGCCAGCCGCTGGCACCCAGCAGTTCGGCGGATTCGCGCCAGTCTTCGCGCAATGCGTCGAAGGCCGGATAGAGCAACAGCACGCCCAGGGGGATCTGGAAGTAGGTGTAGAGAATGATCAGCCCGGTTTTCGAGTACAGGTTGAAATCCTCGATGATTCCCGCCTGCTTGAGCATGATGGTGATGCTGCCGTTGAAGCCCAGCAAGATGATGAAGGCGAAGGCCAGGGGCACGCCGGCGAAGTTGCTGGTCATGTTGGCGAAGGCGTTGACGAAGTTGCGCAACCGCGAATCCACCCGGCGCAGGGAATAGCTGCCGAGCACCGCGATGACGATACCGAACACGCTGGACCAGAAGCTGATCTCCAGGCTGTGCTGGATCGCCTGCAGGTAGAACTTGGAACTGAAGATCTTGCTGAAGTTGGCCAGCCCCCAACCGAACTCTTCCGATTCCAGGCTGTTGACCAGCACCCAGAGCAACGGAGCGATCTGGAATACGATGAAGAAAATCGCGAAGGGCACCAGGCACAACGCTGCCAGCCATTTGCCGCGCGTCATGGCGTTCACTTGAGTAACTCCTGGCAATAGGGTTTGTCGTGGGCAACGCCGAGCAACTGGCAGATGGTGCCGCACAGTTCGGTCTGCCGGGGCGCGGCTGCGAGGTCGAGGCTGAAGCCGTCACCGAGGACAAACAGCGGCACTTCCCGTTCTTCGGCCAGCAGGCCGTTGTGGGAGCGGTCGTTGTTCATGCCGTGGTCGGAGGTCACCAGCACCTGGTAGCCGGCGTCGAGCCAGGCCTGCAGGTAGACCGCCAGGTTGATGTCGGCCGAGCGCGCGCTGTTGCGGTATTGCGGGGTGTCGAGGCCGTGCTTGTGGCCGGCATCGTCGATGTTCATCGGGTGCACCAGCAAAAAGTTCGGCAGGTAGCGCTGGCGCAGGTGATCAGCATCGGCGAACAAGTGGGAATCGGGGTAGTGGTCATTCCAATAGAAATGTCCGTATTGAATCGGCAAGTCGGGATTGTCGGTGTGACGATCACGTCCGGCCACGAAGGGCGAAACGTTGTAGAGCTCGCTGACCCAGTGATACGCCGCGGCCGCCGTGCTCAGGCCGGCCTGGGTGGCGTAGTGGAAAATGCTGCGCTGGTTCGACAGGCGCGAGACGTTGTTGTGCACGATCCCGCTGTCGATGGGCACGACGCCGGTGAGGATGCATTCGTAGAGCGGGCGGGACAGAGCGGGCAACTCACATTCCAGTTTGTAGAGGGCCGCGCGTCCTGCGCCGACGTAAGCCTGCAAATGCCCCATGGCATGCCGGGCGACTTCGTAGTTGAGGCCGTCGAGCACCACCAGGATGACGTTGTGCTTCATGGGTAGCGGGACTCCGGACAGATACCAGGAAACTCGGATTCCCCTCGGTCAATGCGGGAGCAGGCCTGTGGGAGCAAAGCTTGCTCGCGATGCTGGCGACACGGTGCAACTGTAAGACCGTGTCATCGTTTATCGCGAGCAAGCTTTGCTCCCACAGTGCTTGCTCCCACTATTTGGATCCTCTGTGGATATCCGAGCGGGAGCTAGTGCCTCACTGCATATTGATGATCACTTCTTCCTGCCATTTCTGCGGCAGCGCCTTGGAAGTCTTCTCCCACGCATCGGCATCCTTGATCGGGGTCACGCCTTTGTACTGCTCGTTCGGCAGCAGCTTGGCCTTGACCTCTTCCGGCAGGGTCAGGTGCTCGGCGCGGATCGGACGGGCGTTGCCCTTGGCCAGGTTGATCTGGCCGGCGTCGCTGAAGATGTATTCGCGGGCCAGCTTCGCGGCGTTCGGGTGCTTGGCGTATTTGTTGATGATGGTGGTGTAGCCGGAGATGACCGAGCCGTCGGACGGGATCAACACGACGTAATCATCCGGGTTGGCCATCTTGGCCTTGTAGCTCAGGCCGTTGAAGTCCCAGACCACGCCGACTTCCACTTCACCTTTTTCCATGGTGGCGATGGTCGGGTTGGCCATGGACAGGCGCCCTTGCTTGGCGATCTCGGCAAACATCAACAGCGCCGGCTGGAGGTTCTTCTCATCGCCGCCGTTGGCCAGGGCCGCGGCCAGTACGCCGTTGGCGGCCTGGGCGGCGGTGCTCACGTCACCGATGGAGACTTTGTACTTGCCGGTTTTCAGGTCAGCCCATTTGGTCGGTGCTTCGGAACCGTGCAGCAGTTTCTTGTTGATGATGAAAGCGATGGTGCCGGTGTAGGCCAATGCCCAGTTGCCATCCTTGTCCTTGGCCCAGGCTGGAACCTGTTCCCAGGTGCTTGGCTTGTAGGGCTGGACCACGCCTTGCTTGACTGCGATCGGGCCGAAAGCCGCGCCGACGTCGCCGATGTCGGCGCTGGCGTTGTCTTTCTCGGCGGCGAACTTGGCGATTTCCTGGGCCGAGCTCATGTCGGTGTCGATGTGTTTCAAGCCATAGATCTTGGCCAGGTCGTCCCAGGTGCCTTTCCAGTTTGCCCAGTCATCGGGCATGCCGACGCTGTTCACGGCGCCTTCCGCTTTCGCAGCGGCTTCCAACGTTTTCAGATCGGTGTCAGCGGCCATGGCGGCGGTGCACATGGCAATGGTCGAGCCTAACAGTGATGCCAGGAAAAGCTGTTTCATCCGAAGCTCCTATGGGCGTTTTCAACGCTGCGATTGCGGTTGTGTTGGTCTAGGTCAGCAATACCTGAGCCAATGTAGGCGAGCCCTGTGACATTTTGATGTCGGTGCCGGATGTCCCGGGAAAGGCCAGGCTCGTGGAGGTTGGCTGCGAATTAAGCGTAGACCATGGTTAAACAGCTGATCTGCAAGGACTTGGCCGTTAATTTGCACGCTTGCAAGACGACCGTTCGGCGGCTCTGTCATCTGTCAGTCATATGCAGTGCCTAGGCTTGCTGGACCAAGAAGCGGATCGATGGACAATCGATCTCGCCCCGAAACAGTGCTGGTCTAGTCCAGATAGGTAACGTTGATGCGCATCGATGCAACCAAAGCGGTGACAGCCATCGGACAGGTCCTGCAGGAGCAGCTCGACCACGGGTTGCTGGCGCCCGGCAGCAAGTTGCCGGCCGAGCGCAAGCTCAGTGAATTGTTCGGGACCACACGGATTACCGTGCGCGAGGCGTTGTTGCAGCTCGAAGCCCAGGGACAGATTTATCGGGAGGAGCGCCGCGGCTGGTTCGTCTCACCACCCCGCCTGGCCTACAACCTGATGCAGCGCAGCCATTTCCACGCCATGGTCGCGGCCCAGGGGCGTGTGCCTTCTACCCAAGTGATTTCTGCGCGTCTGCAACCGGCCTCGGCGGCGGTGTGTGCCTGGTTGCAGTTGCCGGCGCTGTCCAGTGTGATCCAGATCTGCCGTGTGCGGCGTATCGACGAGCGGCTGGTGCTGTACGTCGAGCACTACCTCAACCCGCAGTATTTTCCGGACATCCTCGGGTTCGATCTCAACCAGTCCATCACCGAGCTGTATGCCCGTCATTACGACCTGCATTACGGCCGGGTGAAGTTTGAAATCGTGCCCACCTCTCTACAGCCGGAAGCGGCTGCGGCGTTGAAGGTTTCGGTGGGCAGCCCCGGGCTTCGGATTGCACGGGTCAACTATGACCAGCACCAGCGGCTGATCGATTGTGACCTGGAGTTCTGGCGACACGATGCGATCCATGTCGGTGTGGATGTGCCGGAGCAATCTGTGCCGGAACAATCGCCGGGCGCCTGAGACAGGCTCAGAGTGACTCGTTGAGCTTGCTCAGGATCTTGATCACCACCGTGGCGAGGATCAGCAACATGCCGATCCACATGGCAAAGACCCCGACGCCCTTGTCACGGAAGTTGAAGCCAATGGCCAGCAGGATCATGCCGGCAATGATGGGCACCAGCATGGCGTTGAACGAAGACATCGAGATCATGGCGACAGCCTTGTCGGGGAGGATAAGGTCAGTCTAGTTGGGGTTTGGCCGGGGTGTGATGATGTATGTCACGACCTCCCACGATCCAGAGGCAAGCACTGTTGTGGCGAGGGGATTTATCCCCGCTGGGCTGCGAAGCAGCCCCAGAATCCATCAAGCACCGTGATTATCCGGTAGGAAGCAGGGGGTTGCTGCGCAACCCAGCGGGGATAAATCCCCTCGCCACAAGTGTCCCGCATACCTTTGGTGCAAGCAGGTTACGGCAGCTCGCGAGACGCGTAGAACGCGCTCAGCACCTTCACCAGGTGCGCCAGGTCATGGCTGCCGCACAGTTCGCGGATCGAATGCATGGCGAAGGTCGGCAGGCCGATGTCCACGGTGCGCACGCCCAGCTGGCTGGCGGTGATCGGGCCGATGGTCGAGCCGCAGCCCATGTCGCTGCGCACCACGAAGCTCTGCACCGGCACTTCTTCAGCCATGCACAGGTGGCGGAAGAACCCGGCGGTTTCGCTGTTGGTGGCGTAGCGCTGGTTGCTGTTGACCTTGATCACCGGCCCGGCGTTGAGTTTGGGGCCGTGGTTGGCGTCGTGCTTGTCGGCATAGTTGGGGTGCACGCCGTGGGCGTTGTCCGCCGAAACCAGCAGGGATTTCTGAATGGCCCGTACGAACTCTTCACCTTCCGGCAGCAGGCGACGCAAGGTCTGCTCCAGCATCGGGCCATCGGCGCCACAGGCCGAGCACGAGCCGACCTCCTCGTGATCGTTGCACACCAGTACGCAGGTTTCTTCGGTTTCGGCGTTCAGCAAGGCTTGCAGGCCGGCGTAGCACGACAGCAGGTTGTCCAGGCGCGCACCGGCAATGAAATCGCCGTGCAGGCCAATGACCGCAGCGCTTTGCGTGTCGTAGAAGCTCAACTCGTAATCGAGTACCACATCGGCGTTCAGGCCGTGCTCACGGGCCAGTTGGTCGGTGAGCACGGCACGGAAATCAACGCGCTCGTCCCCGGCGAATTGGGCGAGGATCGGTGGCAACTCATTCTGCGGGTTGATCGCCCAGCCCTGGTTGGCTTCGCGATTGAGGTGGATGGCCAGGTTCGGAATCGTGGCGATCGGTGCCTTGAAATCGATCAGCTGGCTTTCGACCTTGCCGTCGCGGCGGAAGGTCACGCGCCCGGCCAGGGACAGGTCGCGGTCGAACCATGGCGCCAGCAGTGCACCGCCGTAGACCTCCACGCCCAGTTGCCAGAACCCGTGGCGTTGCAGTTCCGGCTGGGGCTTGACCCGCAGGCAGGGGCTGTCGGTGTGAGCGCCGACCAGACGGATACCGTCGTGCAGCGGTGAATGGCGGCCCAGCTTGAAGGCGATGATAGAGGAGTCGTTGCGGGTGACGTAATAACGACCGTTGGCTTCGGTGGCCCAGGTCTCGCGCTCGTCAAGACGCTGATAACCCGCCGCTTCCAGGCGCTGGGCAAGGGTGGCAGTGGCATGGAACGGGGTGGGGGAGGCCTTGAGGAAGTCGATCAGGCCCTGGTTCAACTCTGCGCGCATAAGTAACTCCAGACAGCAATGGGCGGCAGTTTACCCCATCGCCAGCCTGCATTGCAGACCCAATCCCCCGTCGCGGATCGTTCTACGACCTCGGTATCGATCAGCCCGAGGCCATGATCCGCTTGCGCAAATGCGCCATGATCAGGGACTTATCCTGCGCCTTGGACGGTTCTGGCAGGTGCTGCGGCCAGTGTTCCAGTTGGCCGAACAGTTGTTGCCGGCTCTGCGGGTCCAGGCGAAGAATCTCCCGCGAGGCCGAGTCCCACCAATGGTGTCGACACAGCTTGTAGTAAGGATGTTCCGGCGCCGCGCTGCCATACAGCAGGTCGCGACCGATCCTGTGCAAGGCGCCGCGCTGGTGGCGCAATTTCCATTTGATCTTCAGCCGTCGCCAGGCCGACGGGAAAGGCCGGGTACGCGGAACGTCATGGCAGCGCTCGAGCAACTGCGCGCTGAACGCCTCGCCGTGCTGGGCAAAGAAATGTGCCTGCATGGTGTGGAAGAAGCGTTTCTCGGCGAAGTAGTGATAGACGTGTTGGTTGGTTTCGTTAATGGTCTGGTTGCGCATGGCGAACGAAATCGCGATCTGTTCGATAGTGTGGATGTCGAAGCCGCCTTCGGTCCATTCATCGATCAGCCCGATGGCCTCGGCCAGCAACGAAGCATCGCGATCAGTCACCCCGCACAGCCCGCTGTTATAGAGCTTGAAACTGTTTTCCCGAGTCACGCCGTGGGCGCCCAGGCAAGCCCCCAGCCTGCGGTAATCCTCGCGCTCACACACGTAGTCCCAGTTGTATTCGAAGCTGTCCATCAGGTACTGCCCTGGCTGGATTTGCTTGAACAGCAGTTCGGGATCGGCGAGGAACAGCGTGTCGGTGTCGACGAACAGGGTTTTTTCCGCCAGCGTCAGGCCGGCCGCGATGGCGCAGGCCTTGCGCCGGTGAATGTAACCATTATTGCCTTGCCACTCGGTCAGCAATTGCGGGCGCAGCGCGAGGGTCTCGACCGGCCAGCCCTGATAATCCTCAGGCCGGTCGGTCAGGATCCTGATGCTGGGCAGGGTCGACGGATTGCCGCGGGCCAGGGCGGTCAGGATGCTGAATTTAGCCTCGTGGCGATAAGCGTCCTTGTCGCCGTAGATCAGGTACAGCAGTTGGTGACGAACTTTTTTGACGGGTGTTTCCTGAAAATCAATAACCTGCATGCCAAGCCTTTATCGGAATTAGAACGGTGCCGGGCACTCGAAGCGCAGGCGCTCGCCGCTTTGCGGATGGGTGAAGCTCAGCATGCTGGCGTGCAGGCACAGGCGTGGCCAGGCGGCGAGGGCCTGCGGGTGGGCGTAGAGCCCGTCACCCAGCAGCGGGTGACCGATGGACAGCATGTGCACGCGCAATTGGTGCGAGCGTCCGGTAATCGGCGTGAGTTCGACCCGGCACCAGTCGCCGCAACGTTCCAGCACGCGCCAGAAGGTCAGGGCGTGTTTGCCGTGCTCATGGTCCACCACATGCCGCGGTTTGGTCGGCGGGTCGTAGCGCAAGGGCAGGTCGATGGTGCCGCTGTCCAGTTCCGGTTGGCCCCAGCACAACGCCGTGTAGGCCTTTTCGGTTTCGCGATCATGAAACTGACGGGACAGTTCGCGATGAGTATCCGGGTCACGAGCCAACAGGATGATGCCGGAGGTTTCCCAGTCCAGTCGGTGCACTATTCGCGCTTCCGGATAGCCGTTTTCCTGCAGGCGGGTGATCAGGCAGTCTTTGTTGTCGTCGGCCCGGCCGGGCACGGAGAGGAGCAGGGTCGGCTTGTCGACCACCAGGACAGCGGCGTCCTGATGGATGATGCGGATGTTGGACAGGGGCATTGAAAACAGTCTCGTTACAAACGCCAACGGCGGCTCGGGCCCTGCCCTTGTGGGAGCGGGCTTGCTCGCGAAAGCGGTGTCTCAGACACATTGATATTGAATGTGCCACCGTCTTCGCGAGCAAGCCCGCTCCCACAAAAAGGGCTGTGGGGACCCGAGCCGCCGTGGCTCCAGCCGGAGCGATCAGCGATCCGGCAGGGTGATGTTGAGTTCCAGGATCGAGCAGCTGCCCTGGCTTTCCAGTGCCACATGCACGTCATCGCTGCCGATGTTGACGTACTTGCGGATCACTTCCACCAGTTCCTTCTGCAAGGCCGGCAGGTAGTCAGGGGTACTGCGTTGGCCGCGTTCGTGCGCCACGATGATCTGTAGACGCTCTTTCGCGACCGAGGCGGTACTGGGCTTTTTGTTGGCACGAAAGAAGTCAAAAAGGTTCATTACCTACCTCCAAACAGGCGCTCGAAGAAACCTTTCTTCGTTACATCGAGGAAACGATGCTCCACGGTCTTGCCCAGCAGGCGATCGACGGCATCGCTGTACGCCTGGCCGGCATCGCTCTGGTCGTCGAGAATCACCGGCACGCCGGAGTTGGAAGCCTTGAGTACCGCTTGGGATTCCGGAATGACACCCAGCAGGGTAACGGCGAGGATTTCCTTGACGTCTTCGACGCCGAGCATTTCGCCATCGCTGACCCGTTGCGGGTTGTAGCGGGTCAACAGCAAGTGTTCCTTGATCGGCTCTTCGCCCTTCTCGGCGCGCCGGGATTTGCTCGCCAGCAGGCCCAGCATGCGGTCGGAGTCACGGACCGACGAGACTTCCGGGTTGGTCACGACAATCGCTTCGTCTGCGAAGTACATGGCCAGGTGGGCACCTTTCTCGATACCGGCCGGGGAGTCGCAGACCACGAACTCGAAGTCTTCCTTGAGCTGCATCAGCACCTTTTCCACGCCTTCCTGGGTCAGCGCGTCTTTGTCGCGGGTCTGACTGGCGGCCAGCACGTAGAGGTTCTCAAGGCGCTTGTCCTTGATCAGGGCTTGTTGCAGGTTCGCTTCACCGTTGACCACGTTGACGAAGTCATAGACCACGCGACGCTCGCAACCCATGATCAGGTCGAGGTTACGCAAGCCGACGTCGAAGTCGACGATGACTGTCTTGTGGCCGCGCAGAGCGAGGCCGGTACCGATAGCGGCGCTGGTGGTGGTCTTACCCACACCACCCTTGCCGGATGTAACCACGAGAATCTTGGCCAAGGTGTTTCACCCCTAAGGAAAAAGGACTTTGTCAGCCCCTGAAAAACATCTCTGGAAAACCGCTGCAATTGGACAGGCTTGGCTGGAATCGGATGCTGGGCGGGGTCTACCTCCGGTAAACACTGCCTGATCCTTTTTCCTACGTCGTTTAAGCCGTTTTCGCTCGTTTTAGAGATGCTTGGAAAATGCGGCAGTATCCGTTAAAGCCGAATGATGTTCAACACGTCGCCCGACAGGCTGATCTGCACGCCGGCTCCCCACAACGGGTCGCGACGCAAATCCTCGGAAACCTTGTACTGCCCGGCGATGGAAACCAGCTCAGCGCTCAATTGCTGACAGAAAATCCTGGCTTTGGTATCACCCTTGACGCCGGCCAGCGCACGACCGCGCATCGGGCCGTATACATGGATGTTGCCATCGGCCAGAAGTTCCGCCCCCGGGCTGACCGAGGACACTACGACCAGATCGCCACCCTGGGCATAAATCTGCTGCCCGCCGCGCACTGGCGAGGTGATGACACGCGTTGGCTTGATGGTGGGCTCGGGTGGTTTTTCCGGGGTTTTCTTCGCTTCGACCGGGTTCAGTTCCAGGACACGTTCCCTGGCGCCGGATGGCGGCAGCACCGGAATGTCCACGGCGATGGCGGCGGCAATGTCTTCGATGCGGCTGGCGCGGATCGCCAGGGTACGCAGGCCGTGCTGGCGGCAAACGCGCATCAGGCCCGGCAGGTCCACCGAGCCTTCGCCAGCCGGCAACTTGTCCAGGGCCAGTACCAGCGGGGCGTTGCTGAAGAAATTCGGGGCCTGGGCGACTTTCGCCGCCAGTTGCCGGTCAAGGCTTTCCAGGTCGTTGCGGGCCAGCTCCAGCACCGTAATGGCGAGCATGCTGCCCTTCAGCTGGAACACGGGATCTTGGTCTAGCGGTTCGGTTTGGCTCATGGTCGGCGTACAACGGCTTGTCACTAAAAGTGCCGAGACTTATAACGAGATCGTCCGCCAGCCGCAACCCGGGTCGAACAATGTAGAATGCGCGGCCCATGTCCTAATGGAAGCTGTAATGGATCGCCCGCGTTTTCGAGCTGCTTTTTTTCATCCGCGTTTCTGGCTGCTGTGGTGCGGCCTGGGGCTATTGTGGTTGATCGTTCAGTTGCCTTATCCGTTGCTGCTGCGCATCGGTCGTGCGCTGGGCGCGCTGATGTACCGGGTGGCCGGCGACCGACGGCGCATCGCCCGTCGCAACCTGGAACTGTGTTTCCCGCAAAAGTCCGCCGCCGAGCGCAAGCGTCTGCTCAAGGAAAACTTTGCCTCCACCGGCATCGCCTTTTTCGAAATGGCCATGAGCTGGTGGTGGTCGCGTTCGCGCCTGGCGAAACTGGCCCATGTCGAGGGGTTGGAGCATCTCAAGCAGGCCCAGCGCGAGGGCTCGGGCGTGATCCTGATGGCGCTGCATTTCACCACGCTGGAAATCGGCGCGGCCTTGCTCGGCCAGCAGCACACCATCGATGGCATGTACCGCGAGCACAAGAACCCACTGTTCGACTACATTCAGCGCCGGGGCCGCGAGCGGCATAACCTCGATTCCCTGGCGGTGGAGCGTGACGACGTGCGCGGTATGCTCAAGCTGCTGCGGGCCGGCCGGGCGATCTGGTATGCGCCGGACCAGGATTACGGCGCCAAGCAAAGCGTGTTCGTGCCGCTGTTCGGCATCCAGGCCGCAACGGTCACCGCCACCAGCAAGTTCGCCCGCCTGGGCAAGGCGCTGGTGGTGCCCTTCGTTCAGGAGCGCCTGGCCGATGGCAGCGGTTATCGTCTGGTGATCCAGGCACCGCTGGACAATTTCCCGGGCGAGACCGAGGAAGCCGATTGCATCCGCATCAATCAATGGGTGGAGCGCTCGGTGAGTGATTGCCCCGAGCAATACCTCTGGGCCCACCGGCGCTTCAAGAGCCGTCCGCCGGGTGAGCCGAAGCTGTACGACAAGCGCGGTTGACCCGGCAGTCCGCCATTTTTTTGCAGCACCTTGAGCACGGAGCATTGCGATGACCCCAGCTGAACCGGTTACAGGTTTGATTCTTTCCGGCGGCGGGGCTCGGGCGGCATATCAAGTGGGCGTGTTGGCGGCGATTGCCGAGTTGTTGCCAGACGGTGCGGACAACCCATTCCCGGTGATCGTCGGTACCTCGGCCGGGGCGATCAACGCAGTCAGCCTGGCGAGCGGGGCGATGGACTTCAAGAGCGCCATCGAGCGACTGACGGCGTTCTGGCAAGCGGTGCGCAGCCATCAGGTGATGCGCAGCGACTGGCGCGGCGTGCTGGCCCAGTCAATGCGTTTCATCACCCACAGCCTGCTGGGCCTGGGGGCCAAGTTGCCGGTGGCGCTGATCGACAGTTCGCCGCTGCGCGAACTGCTCCAGGCCCAATTCCACGCCTCGGGCATCGAGCAGGCCATCGTCGAACGGCAATTGCGAGCGGTGGCGGTGACGGCGTTCGGTTATGAGTCCGGCCAGGCCGTCACGTTCTACCAGGGGCGCGGGACCATCGATGCCTGGCTACGCCACCGGCGTATCGGTGTGCCGACGCAGTTGTCGGTGGAGCACCTGCTGGCCAGCTCGGCGATCCCTTTGTTGTTCGCGCCGGTCAGGATCGGCCCGCAATACTTCGGTGATGGCGCGGTGCGGCAATCGGCGCCCATCAGCCCGGCCTTGCACCTGGGGGCCAATCGCGTGCTGGTGATCGGTGTCAGTGGCAACCCCCGTGGTGCCGGCGGGCAGGATCCCACAGAGCGCAGCTACACCGGCCTGCAACCGACCCTGGCGCAGATCGGTGGCCATATGCTCAACAGCACGTTCATTGATAGCCTGGAAAGCGACATCGAGTTGCTCGAGCGCCTGAACGGGTTCAGTCACCTGCTGCCCGATGATGTGCCGGCCCATGCCCTCGGCGCGGCACCGGTGGAGGTGCTGGTGATTTCACCCAGCCAGCCGATCGATGAAATCGCTGCTCGCCATCGTCAGGAGCTGCCCCGCGCGTTGCGGGTATTCTTGCGCGGGCCGGGCGCGACCAAGACCAGCGGCGCGGGAGTGCTGAGTTATCTGTTGTTCGAGGCGGGGTATTGCAGCGAGCTGATCGAGCTGGGGCGTCAGGATGCGTTGGCGCAGCGTGAGGAACTGAGTCGGTTCTTGGGGTTGTCCTGAAGCGATGCAAGCAGGTCCGCCGCTATCGCGAGCAGGCTCGCTCCCACAGGGGGCTTGCGGTGGACGCTGAACTGAGCCCAACACACAAACCAGTGTGGGAGCGGGCTTGCTCGCGAAGGCGACTGAACATTCAACATCGATGTTGGCTGACAGTCCGCTTTCGCGAGCAAGCCCGCTCCCACAAAAGCTGTGCGGACGCTTTTAAATCCCAATGAAACAGATCAGAAGTGATACTTCAGCAAGAAGCTGGTATTGCTCTGGTTGGTCTTGAAGCCATCGCTGTCTTCGATCCCGTACTTGTTCTTCCAATAGTCATACTCCACGCCCACATACAACTGCTTGGCGCCGAGCTTCAACGCCTTGCCCAGGTCATACTTGATCTGCGGGTTGATGTGCAGGTTGGCGTGGTAGGTGCCTTTGGAGTTGCTGTCGTTGTCCACCACCCAGTCGATGAAACCGTCGATCAGGATGTCCGATGAACCCACCGGTACGGTGTAGGCCCAGACCGGGGTGATCTGCCAGACGTTGTCGCCGGCGCGTGGGCCTTCGGTCTGGCGGTTGTAGAAGTTCAGCTGGAAGTAGTCGAAGCCGGGGATCGCCAGGTCGAAGCCCGGGCCGATCAGGTAGGACTCGTTGTCGCCTTCGCCGAACTCATAAGTCATGGCCAGCAGCACATCCTTGATCGGGCCCAGTTCCAGCTTCTGGTCGAAGATCTTGCCGAACGACAGGCGCGGGCTGAACTCACCGTAGTAGGTGTTCGGACCGGACTGGCTGTCGTCCTGGCCGTTGTAGAAGATCCGATCGAGGAAGAAGAAATTGTCCCCGTACTTCCAGGCGTCGGCGTGTTCGAAGGTCACGGTCTGCTGGATGCGCGGGTTGACCTGGAAATCCTTGCCGTACAGGTAGGTCAGGCTGTTGTTCTGCCACTGGAACAGGTCGTCGGCCATCGCTTGGCCCGCGACCAACAAGGATCCTGCGAGTATCAGGCTGGTACACGTGTGGTTCATTCGGTTGCTCCCAAAGGTAAGTGATACCGCTTTTTTTTTCAGGTCAGCGCTCTGGTGTGGCGCTTTTTTCCACGGATAAAAACATCCGTTCGGTCAGCTTTTCGCTTGTGGCAGGTGCTGATAGCAAGAGCTGAGCCAAGGCCGTAAAAAGCTCGTCCAGCTATTTGGAAAAGTCGAAAAGGTGTTTTCCAGGGACGCCCGATATCCCCCGCGATGCCGGGATAAGTTGGCGTGTCGGTCAGGATCCGATGATTTTTCTACGGCACCTGGATGCGAACGGCCGCGCAGGATACGGGCTTGCCCTGATGGGCTCAAGTGCCCTGCAACGGCGCATTCGCGGCGAATTTGGGGCGCGACTCAGTTGGTCCGCGCGCCTTGGTTGATCCACGCGCCGATCAGATCGCGTTCCTGCTGGGTCATCTGGGTGATGTTACCCAGCGGCATGATCTGGCTGGTCACGGCCTGGGCCTGGATGCGCGCGGCTTGCTGCTGGATCTGCTGCGGGGTATCGAACATCACCCCACCCGGCGCCGCACTGAACAACGGGCTGGTGGGCTTGGCCGAGTGGCAGACCGAACAGCGTTCCTGGATCACACTGTGGACCTTCTCGAACGAAGGGCCCTGGGCGTTGGCGGCCTGAGCGGGCGCCGATACCGGTGCGGCGGGTGCCGTCGCCGGTTTAGTGCCGCCACCCACTGCCGTTTCCGGTAGCGGTTGGTACTCGATCACGCCGGGTGCCTTGGCCACCTCCGGTGTGCTGGGCATGGGCTTGGGACCGGTGACATACGCCAGGCAGATCATCGCCAGGGCACCGACCGGCAACGTCCAGGCAAATCGGTTGCTGTCATGGCGGGTGTTGAAGTAATGGCGCACCAACACCGCCGCCACGGCGATCCCGGCCAGGATCAGCCAGTTGTACTGGCTGCCGTAGGTGCTCGGGAAGTGGTTGCTGATCATGATGAACAGCACCGGCAAGGTGAAGTAGTTGTTGTGGCGCGAACGCAACAAGCCCTTGGCCGGCAATGCAGGATCGGGCGTGCGGTTCTCGGCGATGGCGGCTACCAGTGCGCGCTGGGCCGGCATGATGATGCGGAACACGTTGCCGACCATGATTGTGCCGATGACCGCACCCACGTGCAGGTAGGCACCGCGACCGCTGAACACTTTGCTGAACCCATAGGCCGCGGCGACCAGCAGCACGAACAGGATCAGGCCGAGCAGGGCAGGGCGCTTGCCCAGGGCCGAGTCGCAGAGAAAGGAATAGACGAACCAGCCGACGAACAACGAGCCGATGCCCAGGGCAACGCCCTCGGGGCCGCTCAAGCCGCTGCCGGGGGCCAGCAGGTAGACGGTCGGGTTCCAGTAGAACACCACGCACAGCAGCGCGATGCCCGACATCCAGGTGAAGTAGGCTTCCCACTTGAACCAGTGCAGGTTGTCCGGCATGGACGGTGGTGCGAGTTTGTATTTTTCCAGGTGGTAGATACCGCCACCGTGGATGGCCCACAAGTCGCCGGCCAGGCCGCTCCTGGGGTTGACGCGATTGAGGTTGTTTTCCAGCCAGACGAAGTAGAACGACGCGCCGATCCAGGCCACGCCAGTGATCATATGAACCCAGCGCACGCTCAGGTTCAGCCATTCCAGCATATGTGCTTCCACAGTCTTTACCTCTCGCCCGTCACGCTTGTATTCGCGTGATCGGACCTTCTCTTATTGGTGGGGGGCGAGGATCAATAGCTCATCCTCTTTGAAGAAATGCTCATCGCAGTTATTGCCTGTGCCACTGCGATCAACCACCAGGAAGTCATCCCGCTTTTCGATCGTCAGCACCGGGTGGTGCCAGACGCCGCGATGGTAATTAATGCCCTGCCTGCCGTTGGTGACGAAGGCGCGGACCAAGCCTGATACAGGTGCATCGCCAAGTGGCGCGACCACGATCAGAAAGGGGTTGCGGAGCAGCGGAATGAAGGCCTGGCTGCCCAGCGGATGGCGCTCCAGCATGCGCACGGTCAGCGGCATGTCCAGCGCGTCGGCGCGGAAGATGCTGATGATCGCCTTGTCGTCCGGCGTGGCGGTTTCCACCGTCGCCAGGCGATGGAAACGCATGGTCGAACCGTTGTTGATCATGAAGTGATCGCTGCCGTCGGTTTCGATCACGTCACCGAACGGGGCGAAGGCTTCTTTGGTCAACGGTTCGATCTTGAGTGTGCGCATGCTGGTCTTCTTATCCAAAATTCTGAGTTGTTTGTTCGATTGCTATCGCGAGCAGGCTCGCTCCCACATTTGACCGCGTACTCCTGTGGGAGCGAGCCTGCTCGCGATTGGCCTCACTGCTTATTTTGAGACCTTGCCGAGCACCCGCAGGCGACTCACCCCGCCATCCGGAAACACATTCAAGCGGATGTGGGTGATTGGCCCCAGGGCCTTGATCTGCTCGGCGAAGGTGTGTTCGGCGTGCATCTCCAGTTTCTGGCTCGGCAGCAGTTCGCGCCAGAACAGCGACTGGGTTTCGATCTGGCTGTCGGTGCCGCCCTTGACGAACGCGCCCTGGATCGAGCAGCTGTCGGGGTAGTTGCCCTTGAAGTGCAGGGTGTCGACGATGACTTTCTCGACCTCGCCGGCATGACCCAGGGCGACGATCACCCAATCATTGCCCGGGGTGCGACGCCGGGCGGTTTCCCAGCCGTCGCCCATGTTCACGCCACGACCCGGGTTGAGGATGTTGCTCATGCGGCCGAAGTGCTCGTCGGAGCAGGCCAGTGCACGACCACCGTTAAGGGCCGCAGCCAGGTCGATCTGTTCGTTGTCGCCCACGGCCGACCAGTCGCGGTACGGAGTGCCGTAGACCCGCAGCCGGGCCACGCCGCCATCGGGGTAGATGTTGAAGCGCAGGTGACTGAAGGACTGGTCGTTGCTGATCTCATGGTAGTGGTGGCTGTTGCCTTGCAGCTCTACCGCCGACAGCACTTCAGTCCACTGGGTGTTTTCGTCCGGCTCGCCCTCGGTCAGGAAGCAGGCTTCCAGGGAGGCCGACGGTGGGTAGTTGCCGGTGAAGAATGAGGTGTCGATGTCCACGCCTTTGATCGACCCCGCCACGCCCAGGCGGATCACCGCGCTGTCGTAGCCTTCGAAGCGCTTGCGGCGCGACTCCCAGCCGTCCATCCATTTGCCGTTGTCATCGAACACGCCCTCCTTCCATACGGCCGGGGTCGGTTGGAACAAACGGTTGGCGTCGGCGAACCAGTCATCGGTGACCGAAATGATCTTGGTGCCGAGGCGGGCGTCGGCCAGGTTGACGAACTTCTCGAAAGGTACGGCGTAAGCTTTCATTCTTCTTGTCTGCCTTTAATGAGTGGCTGGGGATGCTTGCAGGGCCTGGGTCTCAGGGCTGCTCGCTAAAGGGTCAGTAGTCGGAACAACGCGATCTTGTTGATCTCTGCCAGCGCGCATTTGAATTCGGTGTCTACCGAGTGATGGATGCGCGTTTCGAACGCCGCGAGGATCTGATGCCGGTTGCTGCCTTTTACCGCCATGATGAAGGGAAACTTGAACTTGGCCTTATAGGCCTCGTTCAGCTCGGTGAAGCGTTGAAACTCATCGCTCGAGCATTGGTGGATACCGGCGCCAGCCTGTTCGTTCGTGCTGGCTTCGGTCAGTTGGCCCTGGACGGCGGCTTTGCCGGCCAGGTCCGGGTGAGCGTTGATCAGCGCCAGTTGGCTGGCGTGATCGGCGCTCAACAGGATGTCGCTCATGCGCTGGTGCAGGGTTTCGATCTGGTCAATGGACGAGTCCTGGCCCAGGTCGAAGGCCTTTTCGGCCACCCATGGCGAATGTTCGTAGATATCGGCGAAGGCTTTGACGAACGCTTCGCGGCTCAAGGTGGACGGCTTGAGGGTCTGGAAGGCGGTCATTTCGAAGCTCCTGGGTTTGAAGCTCCCGGATACGGATGGGTCTTTTGCCAGTGTCGGGCGATGTCGACGCGACGACTGAACCAGACCTGCTCATGGCTCTTGGCGTATTCGAGGAAACGCTTGAGGGCGGCAAGGCGCGCAGGACGGCCGATCAGGCGGCAGTGCAGGCCGATGGAGAGCATCTTCGGCGCCTCGGTACCTTCGGCATACAGTACGTCGAAGGCATCCTTGAGGTATTGGAAGAAGTCGTCGCCCTTGTTGAAACCCTGAACCTGGGTGAAGCGCATGTCGTTGGTGTCCAGGGTGTAGGGAATCACCAGGTGCGGCTTGCCGTTGGGGGTGTTCGGTTCCCAGTAGGGCAGGTCGTCGTCGTAGGTGTCGCTGTCATACAGAAAACCGCCTTCCTCCATCACCAGCCGACGGGTGTTGGGGCCGGTGCGGCCGGTGTACCAGCCCAGCGGACGTTCGCCGCTGATCTCGGTGAGGATGCGGATCGCTTCGAGCATGTGCTCGCGTTCCTGGGCCTCATCCATGTATTGATAGTCGATCCAGCGATAGCCGTGACTGCAGATTTCGTGACCGGCGGCGACCATGGCGCGAATCACGTCCGGATGGCGCTGGGCGGCCATGGCCACGGCGAAAATGGTCAGCGGAATGTCGAACTCCTTGAACAGCTTGAGGATCCGCCAGACCCCGGCGCGGCTGCCATACTCATACAGCGATTCCATGCTCATGTTGCGCTCGCCTTGCAACGGTTGCGCCGCGACCATCTCCGAAAGGAATGCTTCGGACTCCTTGTCGCCATGCAGGATGTTGCGCTCGCCGCCTTCTTCATAGTTGAGCACGAAGGACAGGGCGATGCGGGCATTGCCCGGCCACTGGGGATGGGGAGGGTTACTGCCGTAACCGATCAGGTCGCGTGGGTAGTCAGCGCTCACTGCAGTCTTCCTTCTTGTTCGAACCATGTGGGTGGCGCTCCTGGCGATGGGGCACAGGCTGGCGTCACGACGATGGGGTGATTGTATACAACTTTATGTGCGATTTGTAAGCCCGGTTTTTTGCATTTTTCACTGCTGTCCCTGGTTTGTCTACACTGCAAGAAACCTGCCCATCTGGTCAATTAATAGGGGTAAGAATAGCGTATTCGTTGGTTCGACTTGAGATTGGGCAGGAACCAGGGTCGGAACAGGCATAGGCAAATTATCGGTTTTTTATTGTGTACAATTTTCTTTTAAAGTGTCTTAATTCGTTCATCGCCGTGGCGTTTCGTGCTCCGAAACGGTGCGGCCTGTCTTTCAACTGATTCAGGAGGCGTCGTGCCGGACTGCACTGCAGCGAGGCGCGCACAATCAATGGGACGTTTGACTACTCACGTTTTGGATGCCGCACATGGCTGCCCGGGCAGCTCGATCAAGGTCGAGTTGTACCGTGTGGAAGGTTCGCAACTGCAACTGGTCGCCAGCGCGCTGACCAACAGCGACGGCCGTTGCGACGCGCCGCTGTTGCAAGGGGATGACTACCGTTCGGGAGTCTATCAATTGCAATTCCACGCCGGCGATTACTACCGCGCCCGTGGCGTGCAACTGCCCGATCCGGCGTTCCTGGACGTGGTGGTGCTGCGCTTCGGCATTTCAGCCGAGCAGGAGCACTACCATGTGCCCTTGTTGATTTCGCCTTACGCCTATTCCACCTATCGAGGCAGTTGACCCCCAAGCAGCTGCCTTGTCCTGGAAGCGACTGCGCATGGCGCTTCTTTGGTTTTTCGCCCGCTCACACTGCGGGCTTTTTTATCTCGCCGCTCACAGCCTGGAATTGTTATCCCGGATGATGAAAACCGTGTCCGGGTAGCCGGCCCGGATCTGGCAGCCGCCTTTGAGCCAGATGATCTCGCCCCTTTCATGGGCCCCCCTGACGGCTTTCGCGGCAGTTGCTCCGACCTGCAGGTCCAGGCTGACGCTGGCCGTGTTCGGATCGGTGTGCGATGGCAGATAAATCTTCTGACCCTTGGTGCGATGCAGGCTAATGAAAAACAGATAATCATGGCCTCTTCGACTGAATACCAGGGCGGCAAAACTGTTGAAGGTGCTGGGTTCGAGGACGGTATAGCCATTACGAGTCAGGACGTCGGCCATGAAACGCTTGATGTCTGTGGGCGAGTAAGACGAGGCTACGTAGTCCCATTGCTGCTGGAACTGCTGGGGATCGAAGTCCAGGCGATCCAGGGATCTCATCGACACCGTACTCGGCAGTTGGATCGAGCGGGAGTTGCCTGTGGTGGGAGGTAATGTCGGGGTAATGGGTAGCATCAACAACGGATCGGACCATTGTGGATGCAATGACGGCGTGCCCGTTTGCCAACTGCTATAAATCTGCCGGAGCGCAGTCAACCCCGCGGCGTCGGCAACCGACGAATCGTTCGCGAGTTCGAATTGCTTCCTGGCGATGTTCTCCGCCGTCCTGGCAGATAATTCAGGAAAGGCTGCCTTGACGTAATCCGTCAATGGTTTGTCGAAGGGAAGCCTGGGATCGATTTCCCAGCGATTGTCGGGCGACAGGCGCATGGCGCCTCGGGGTTGCTCGTCGGGGGTACTCTTGAGCACTATCTCCAGCGTCTCGAATTCATAGTGTGGATGGTCCGGGGCCTGGATATAGGTGATCGGATATTCCCGTGCGTCGCTGCGTGTCAGCACCTTGTAGTGGGTACCGTCTACCGTGATGAAGGCGGTCCCTGCCGGTGGATACGGCAGCAGTTCCCAGTGTTGCTTGAAGGGGGCGGTTGCGGTGTTCGCGCGCTTGGGGGCAACCTCCTGCGCAGGCTCATCGTCCGACGGCCTTCGGCGCGAAGAGGTGGGTTGGGGATCGTTGCCTTGCGCCGTGGCATCGTCCGGAACGCGTCGCCACAGGAGACTGCCTTCCACTTGTTCGAGGCGTGGTCCGGAGGCGATGAGTTCAGTGCCTAGCCGGGCCCGGTAATTCTGGTCGGCATCGCGACCCAATAGCACCGTGCCGCCTTCCGACAATTGCACATAGGTGCGTGTCCTGAACGTGCGGATGCCGGAGGTTGCGTCGGGCTCCGATAACAGGGGGACCAGTTCGGGTGAAAGATGATAATGGTCCAGCGACACTGCCGTGGTGAACTCCTGGATGGGCGTCTGCGAGGTGATTTCGGCGAACTGGATGGTGGGAGACTGGGGTTCGGTGGCTTCAGGTTGTCGTCCGGGCGACGTGACGGGCGCCTGGTCGGTTCCTTCTCCTCGGGAGGGGCGTCTGGGCACTGTTTCCAGTGACGCATCGCGACTGCTGTGGGGCGTGTCGGGGGACGAAGTTGGAAGGTTGGGGCGGGTGTTTCGTCTTGGGCTCATTGGGATTCCTGTTCCTTCAGGTTTGGAGAGTGATGAATGACTCATTCATCGTGAAGCAATGCCCTGCCTTGCGTTCTACGCATCGACAGGTCACCGGCTTGAGGATGTTCCTTGAAACTGCTCAAGCCCGTGCACTACATATGTATAGGGGGGCTTGTAAACAGGGTTGGGAGGGACCCATACAACGAAAGAAGTCTGCTTAATTGAGGGGCGGTCATCCCGAACGCGAGGCTGAGCGTCAGGGTTTGCGAGAGGAATTTCGAATTGCCCAGCGTGAGGCTTTCCGCCAGTGCCACGCACTTTTCCCGCAGCACGCGAAGTGCGCCATCGTCCGTCGGTGGGTTTTGACCAAGGCCTTCGCTCGCCAGATCCCGGTAGAAGTTGAGGTGGTGATCGCAAAGGTTTGTTTTTCGAAGATCCTGGCTTTCGATGAGGCGAGTCTTATCGGTCTCCAGGGTCCATTTGCGTGTTTCAAGGCTGTACCTCAGACCGCCGCGAGCGCCATCCTTGAGCGCGATATTCAGTACTTGCAAATCTCTGGTGGCAAGAGCGGACAGTTCGCTGGGCCATGCCGCCGAGGGATCGAGGGGGAAAGTGAAATACCGAGCGTCGAGCGCCTCTACATAAACCCGTTCGAATAAGGTATCGACCGCATACACGATGCCTTGGGCAGTGATGACCCGTATCTTGTCGACAAGGTCTTCAGCCTCATAGGTGGGGAGATGAATAATCGTTGTGCCTATCTGCAACAGGTTGGCAGAAAGATTGATCTCGACCGTCCCCAAGTGCGTGGCGTCGAGCTCCCATATCGAGGCATTCGGCAATCGGGGCTTGGCCCCGGCCAGGGCACCGGGTGTGGATAGTCGTAGCGTCATGTCCGGGCTTAGATGCACGAGGTAGGTCGCGCCTTCGCCGATCAAAACTTCAATACCGGTTTGTTCCGAGGGAGAGGTGAGCTGCGCGCAGGTGGCTCGATTGCGCATGTAATAAGGGCTCTTGTCCGAGGGGGCAAGATGCATATATTTCTTTCTGGTCGCCGTGAGGGGCAATGACACGTCGGTTTTCCAGCCCACCGACGATTGGCCAATGAATGTCTCGTCCAGTAGAAGGCCATAGTCGGGTGTCGGTTGGACGAGGCGGTAGGACACACCGTCATTCATGATGAGCGTAACGAGGTGGTTCGAACCCAGGGCGGAAAATGCACGTCGCTTGGTGCGGGTATTCTGTGCGGTGTAACGCTCATCGGAGCTGGCCAGGTTCTTCAGGGCAACTTGATGCGCGCCGAAGTATAAGGTCAGGCCGCATTCCCCATACTTTACGGTGTTCCAATCATCATCGTCGTGGGTGACTTGGACATTGTAATGGGCTTCGATCCGCGTCAGTTCGGCGCTGGCATAATCCAGGTGCACCGTGGTGGTGAAGTCGCTGCGTTGTATGACCTGAAGCGTCGTAGACGCGGTAAGGCGTGACAGGTAATAACTGGTGTCCTTGTCATGTGCGACCCGGTGCGTTTTCTGGTTGTTCAAGATAACCGGGCTGCGCGGTGTTCCTTGCTGGGTGATGACCGCTTCGATGTCGAGGGGCAGGCTCTGTTCGATCGTATCGGGCAGGTCGGGCACCAAGTGATAGCCATCCTTTGTCACGAAGGTCAGTTTGTTGTTTCGAATGTGCCGTTTGTTGTCGACGGGTCGGTAGGCCTTCTTGATGATCACTTCCCGCAGTTGCCAGTCATCTGCGTCAAAGCCCGAGGTCACGACGAGGTTGTCCCCTTCGATCTTCCAGCCTTCGATCAGGTCGGCCCTCCAGTCCAGGGCAATCACGCTATTGCCGATGCCGTCCTCGCTGATCGATACGCTGCCCGGTTTATGGGCGATGGCATAGACATCATTGCCCGGCCCACCGTCTGCGTCGCGGTTGTCGGCACCTAGAAGGAAAATCTGGTCATCGCCTGCCCCGGCCTCGATTGAATCATTGCCGCGGGATTTAATGATGTTCGAGCCGGCGGTGCCCCTGATGACGTTGGTCCTGCCCTCCTGTATCTCTACATGCTCGATGCTTTCCAGGACTGCATGGGGATAGTGCACCTTCGCTTGCTCTTGAATGATGATGGACAGGTGCCCGGCTTCCAGATCGACGTGGTAGCCGAGTTGTTCCTGGGGACCTTTGGTTCGGCCGGATAAAATAATCGTGTCATTGCCTTTTCCGCCCACTAACCGATTGGGTGGCAAGGGCGGGTTTGTGCGGAGCGTCTGCGGCGAACCTTCGAAAATGAAAACATCATCTTTCTCACCTCCAGTCAGTTTTTTAACGCCTGCGCCGTAATGGAAGACGTTCGGTTTTTTTTCAACGCCCGAGATGGTGTCGTTTCCTCCACCGATATGCCAATGGATACCCTTGTGTTCCGCCGAGGTGCCAAGGACTGCACCGGGCGTATCGACAGTGACACCGTCGCGCGCGTCAATAGTGTCGTCGCTGTCTTTGATCGTGGGACGGACTCGAGTCGCTTGGTATCGTTCACCGGTCCACCAATTCCAGGTGTTGTACGTCACCGCTTCCAGTTCGACATTGAACTTGCCGTTTACGATGGCTTCGGTGCTGTCTCTTAATGTGCCTTGCAGTAATTTCAAGGCAGTGGCCCGAAGTTGCCGGGTATGTTCAGCGGTGGTCTTGGCGGTGGTGTAGCGCTGCTGAATATCGTCATCAGGGCTGATCATCCAGAAGGCGAACCACCCTGTACGCAGGCGCTCATGGACGGTGAGTTCTATGTAGTCGTCGATCTCGTCGACTTCACGAATCGCGCCCCAGATCTGCGAACCCACCGCCAGGATGAGTCCTGCGGCAAGGCCCACCGGACCGGCTGAAGTAAACCCTGCCAGCGCCGCTACGCCGATGGTCACGGTCATGGCCGCGCTGGTCATACTCAATGCCGCGTTGACGTAATGGTCCGTGGCGTCACGGCCATTGGCGGCGGCCTTGAGCGAATCAACGGCGGCGATGATATCGAAGGGAAGCGTCAGCACGCTGGCGATCAAGCCACTTGCGCGCCCTAGCCTCAAGGCGAATGAGGTCTTGGCGAAACTCCCGAGGGCGCTCTGGCCGGCCGTGAGCATCTGCATGGCTTGCCTGGTTATCGCGGCCTCGAGGCCAATTGAAGCCAGCTCGGCCGTTACGCTGGCCCCGTTGAAGACGGCCTGATAGGCGTCCTTGTTCCGGATGGCGTCTTGCAAACCGCGTAAGCCGCTGTAGATGCCGAAGGCCTGGAGTCCGAGGCCCGTTGGGATGAGGAGATTACTCTTGGTTTTATTCACCCAACTCAAGGTTCGTTGTGTGAGCACAGAGGTATTCAGTTTTTGAGCGGCGTTTAAAAGCCTTTCAAGCGAGCCTCGATAATCGCCGGGTTCAGCCGGTATATCTGGAATCTCCCGCAACAAAGGGCGCGCGGTGGGTGGGCGCTGGCTGGCGATTTCGAACAGTAGCGTTGGCAGCCGATAGTCGTTCGCGTCAACGGTGCGGTTTATACAGGCTTGGATATCAACCGGGTTGAACTGCAAGGTGTCCACGAAAACGCGATGGGGGCTGCGGAAAAAAGTATTGTCGCCATTCAGAGGCTGTCCATCGGTGATTGCACCCAAGGCGTCCAAGGCTGAACGGGTCACTGTCACGGAACCGATGTGTAGCGGGCCATAAAGTTTATCTACAACTTCGAGTTGGGCCTGTCTTTGTCTGTGTTGCGGGTCGATCGGCGTTTCATCGCCGGCCCGGAAGTCGAGCGTCTCGACGTCATGTTCATTGGCCTGCAAGCCTAGATCGGTAATAACTACGCCAGTGTCGTGAGAAACGGAGTCGAGGTGAAACACCTTGGCCATTGTGAACTTCCTTGTTCAACGATAATGAATGGCCTTCTATGTAAAGTATTTTTCTGAGAGGTGTATATCAATTGGTTGTTGCGACGTTTTGCGAGGGCCTTGAACCTTAAGAGATGAAGTGATTAAAAAAATAACGCGCCTCAATGGGTCGACAGTAAGGAGGCTGCGCCAGCACCGCCAAATAATCCTGCACTGATGCGGTTGAACCAACTCTGGCCTTTGCCCGTACGCAAATACCGCGCCGCACCGTGGGCGCCGAGGCCGTAGGCCAGCTTGCAGAGCAGGTCGAGTACAGTCCAGGTGGCGATCATGATCAACAGTTGTGGCAGGAACGCTTGCTCGGCGCTCAAGAACTGCGGCAGGAAAGCGGCGAAGAACAGGATGTCCTTCGGGTTGCTGGCGCCCAGCACGAATGCCCGGCCGAACAAGGCGCGAAAACGTGGAACGGCGGCGGCCTGGGGCACTTCAGCGCCTTGGGCAGGTTGGCGCGATTGCTGCCAGCTCTGCCAGGCCAGGTAGAACAGGTACAGCGCACCGACGATCTTCAGGGCGCTGAACAACTGCTCCGACGCCAGCAACAACGCACCGAGCCCCAGCGCCGAGGCACTCAGCAGGCAAATCGAGGCGATCACTCCGCCGAGGAACGCCGGGTACGAGCGGCGCAGGCCGTAGTTCAGGCTGTTGCCGATCATCAACAGCGACAACGGGCCGGGGATAAGGATCACCACCAAGGCGGCGCCGCTGAACAACAGCCAGGTTTCCAGATTCATTGCTTTGCTCCTGATGGACAAAAGCCTCACCCAATGGGTGAGGCGGGGGTTACGGTATCGCTTACAAGAAGATGAACTTGGCGATGAAGATCGCGCAGAGCACCCACAGGCTGACGGAGATTTCCTTGCGTTTGCCAGTGCCGGCCTTGAGCACCACATAGGTGATGAAACCCAGGGCGATGCCGTCGGCGACCGAGAACGTCAGGGGCATCATGATGGCCGTGACGATGGCCGGGATGCTGTCGGTCGCCTCGTCCCATTCGATGTGGGCCATGCCGCCCATCATCAGCATGGCGACGTAGATCAAGGCCCCGGCGGTGGCGTAGGCCGGGATCATCCCGGCCAGCGGCGCGAAGAACATCGCGGCAATAAATAGCACACCAACCGTCACGGCGGTAAGCCCCGTGCGGCCACCGGCGGCCACACCGGCGGCGCTTTCCACGTAGCTGGTCACTGGCGGCACGCCAACCATGGCACCGAAAACGCTGGAGGCGCTGTCGGCTTTCAAGGCACGGGAGAGATTCTCGATCCTGCCATCGGCTTTCACCAGGCCCGCGCGCTGGGCGACGCCCATCAGCGTGCCGGCGGTGTCGAACATGTGCACGAACAGGAAGGCCAGCACCACGCTGATCATGCTGACGTTGAACACGCCAGCGACGTCCATCGCCATCCAGGTCGGTGCCAGGCTCGGCGGTGTGGACATGATGCCGTTGTACTGCACCAGCCCCAGGCCCCAACCGGCCAGGGTCACGGCGATGATGCTGATGAGGATCGCGCCGAACACCCGGTGATAACTGAGCACGGCGATCATCAGGAAGCACACGGCGGCGAGCAGCGGACCGGGTTCGCGCAACGAGCCGAGCTTGATCAGCGTGGCGGGGCTGTCGACGATGATCCCGGCGGTTTTCAGGCCGATCAGCCCGAGGAACAACCCGACCCCTGCGCCCATGGCGAACCGCAGGCTCACCGGAATGCTGTTGAGCAGCCACTCCCGCACCCGGGACAAGGTCAGGATCATGAACAGCACACCGGAAATAAACACTGCACCCAATGCGGTTTCCCAGTTGTAGCCCATGGTGCCGACCACGGTGTAGGTGAAGAAGGCGTTCAGGCCCATGCCCGGCGCCAGGCCCACCGGCCAGTTGGCGTACAGGCCCATCAACAGGCAACCCAGGGCAGCGGCGATGCAAGTGGCGACGAATGCCGCGCCGTGATCGATGCCGGCGTCGGCCATGATGTTGGGGTTGACGAAGATGATGTAGGCCATGGTGATGAAGGTCGTCAGGCCGGCAATCAGCTCGGTCTTCACCGTGGTGCCGTGCAAGCTGAGTTTGAAGAGGCGTTCCAGCCAGCCACTGCGTAGTGGCGGCGAAAGGTCCAGCGTCTGGGCTTCGGGTTTGCGGCTTTCCACAGCGAGTCTCCTCAAGAGTCTTATTGTTATTTCCAGCACCGCACACACCCTGGGGTGGCTGCGATGCGCTGAGGCAGGTAAGGCTGGCGAAGTATGTTGACCTTTTGGTCAGGAACTCGCACGAAGCGAATTATGCTTTTGTATACAAATAAAGCAAATAATGTTTTCTGTGTTGTCGACGAAATGTCTGGCGATAGGGATATATCGCCCATGCGGACGCTATCGCGAGCAAGCTTTGCTCCCACAGAGGGATGCAGTGCCCAATGAGTTCGATTGTGGGAGCAAGGCTTGCCCGCGATAGCAATAGCCCTGGCGCCACAAATCTTGCGGAAAACTCAGTCAATAGGCACAGGACTCTTCCCCAGAGCCAGGTTCACCGCCAACCACCCATCCACCGCCGCCTCCCCAGCCTCGGCAAACACCCGCTCCAGCAATTTCACCTGCTCACGCCGCAACGCCTGCTCGAAGCGCTCGCCTTCGGCCGTCAGTTCCAACAGGCGCTTACGCTTGTCAGTCTCGGACGCGACGCTGTTCACCAGGTGCATTTCCATCAACTGCCGCAACGGCATGTTCAGCGCCTGTTTGCTCACCCCGAGCAGGGCCAGCAGTTCCTTCACGCTCAAGGACGGGTAGCGGGCGATGAAAAAAACGATGCGTTGATGCACCCGGCTCAACCCTCGGCGTTCGAGCATTTCATCGGCCTTGGCGGTAAACGCCTGGTAGCCGAAAAAGAACGCCTCCATGGCCATTTGTTGGGCAGTCGGGTTTTTAAGGTCAAGCATGTTGACGTATCCAGAGGGGTCGGAGTAATTTCGGTCAACAAGTTTGACTCATTTTTCCAGTGACCCGCTACAGGTGATCCCATGGCTTTTTCCGAACGTGTCTCGCGCCTCAAAAGTTCTTTGATTCGAGAAATCCTCGCTGCGGCGCAGCGCCCGGAAGTGATGTCGTTCGCTGGCGGCCTGCCGGCCGAGGCCATGCTGCCGAAAGTGGAGTGGGCGGCCATGCCATTGTCCATAGGCCAGTACGGCATGAGTGAAGGTGAACCGGCCCTGCGCGAAGCCTTGGCGGCTCAGGCACGTTCCTTGGGCCTGGCCTGCGAGGCAAGCCAGGTGCTGGTGGTCAGCGGTTCCCAGCAAACCCTCGACCTGGCGGCCAAGCTGCACATCGACGTGGGTACCGAAGTGATGCTCGAAGCGCCGACTTATCTGGCGGCGTTGCAGATTTTCCAGCTGTTCGGCGCTGACTGCATCACCGTGCCCCTGGAAGCCGACGGCCCGGACCTGAAGCAGTTGCGGGCTCGCCTGGAGCGGCATCGGCCGGCGTTCATTTACCTGATTCCGACTTTCCAGAACCCTTCGGCGGTGCGCTACAGCGAGGCCAAGCGCGACGCGGTGGCGGCCTTGCTGGATGAGTTCGGCGTGACCCTGATCGAGGACGAACCCTACCGCGAACTGACCTTCGATGGCAGCAGCGCCACGCCGATTGCCAGTCGCTTGAAGAAGGCCAGTTGGATCTACACCGGCACGGTGTCGAAAACCCTGTTGCCGGGGCTGCGGGTAGGTTATTTGATCGCCAGTGCGGATCTGTTCCCGCACCTGCTGCGGCTCAAGCAGTCGGCGGACCTGCACACCAATCGCATCGGTCAATGGCAGGCGCTGCAATGGATCGGCACCGAGCAGTACCGTCTTCATTTGAGTGAGCTGCGGGACTTCTACCGCGACCGTCGCGACCGCTTCCAGGCTGCGCTGCAAAAGCATTTTTCCGAGATCGCGGATTGGAACGTGCCCCAGGGCGGATTGTTTTTCTGGCTGACTCTCAAACAACCGCTGGACACCCGCACCTTGCTCGCCGCCGCGCTGGCGGCCGATGTTGCGTTCATGCCGGGGGAGCCGTTCTTTCCGGAGCCGGACAAGCATCCGGGGCACTTGCGCTTGAATTTCAGCCACATTGATCCGGCGCGGTTGGATGAAGGGCTCAAGCGGTTGGCGGGGGTAGTGCGGGGGGCTTTGGCGGTGAAAGCAGCTTGAGTCATGCGGTGACTGGGCGGGCCCCATCGCGAGCAGGCTCGCTCCCACAGGGCTCTCCAGTTACCTACAGTTTCATTGTGGGAGCGAGCCTGCTCGCGATAGGAGTCCGCAAACACACCACAATTATCAGACCGCAGAAAACCGCTTATCCAGATAATCAATGATCACCTTGGACTCATACATCCAGGAGGTCTGGCCATTCTCTTCGATACGCAGGCACGGCACCTTGATCCTGCCGCCTTGTTCCAGCAGTGTCTGACGATCCTGCTCGTTGTTTTTCGCATCGCGCAGGGCCACCGGCACGTTGAGGCGGCGCAGGGTGCGGCGGGTCTTCACGCAGAACGGGCAGGCGTGGAATTGATAGAGCGTCAGGCTGCGGGCGGCCTGGTCGACCTGCGCCTGGGCCTCGGCCGGGCGCTGTTTCTTGCCGGGGCGGGTGATGAAGTCGATGAAGATGATGAGCTGGCCCAGGCCAACTCGAAGCGCTTTGACAATCACGGTATTAAGCCTCGCGGCAGGGAAGAAGAGGGCGCGCAGCTTACCTGATTTTTCCCGGGCGAAAAAAAACCGGCGATGCATGCCGGTTTTTTAAACGCCACGGATTACTTGATGAGGCTGAGGAATTCGCTGCGGGTCGCGGCGTTTTCCCGGAACTCGCCGAGCATCACCGAGGTGATCATCGAGGAATTCTGCTTTTCCACACCGCGCATCATCATGCACATGTGCTTGGCCTCGATCACCACCGCCACGCCCAGGGCGCCGGTCACTTGCTGGACCGCGTCGGCGATCTGGCGGCTGAGGTTTTCCTGGATCTGCAGGCGACGGGCATACATATCGACGATGCGCGCGACTTTCGACAGCCCCAGCACCTTGCCGCTCGGGATATAGGCCACATGGGCCTTGCCGATGAAAGGCAACAGATGATGCTCGCACAGCGAGTACAACTCGATGTCCTTGACCAGCACCATCTCGCTGTTGTCGGAGCTGAACAAGGCACCGTTGGTGACTTCTTCCAGGGTCTGTTCATAACCGCGGCAGAGGTACTGCATGGCCTTGGCAGCACGCTTGGGCGTGTCGAGCAGGCCCTCGCGGGAAACGTCCTCGCCCAGTTGGCCGAGAATCGCGGTGTAATTCTGTTCCAGAGACATGAAACTACCTGTGGGATTTTACGCAAAGGGCAAGGGTACGGTGGCGGACACGGCGCTGCAAGCTCGGCAATCGCGGGCTACTCGTCGCGACCTTCCATCATGGTGCGCTTGAGCATTACGTACACCGCCCCGGCACCGCCGTGTTTCGCCTGGCAGGAGGTGAAGCCCAGCACTTGCGGGTGCTGGCGCAGCCAGGTGTTGACGTGGCTCTTGATCATCGGCCGCTTGCCGTCCAGGCGCACGGCTTTGCCGTGGGTGACGCGCACGCAGCGGATTTCGAATCTGGTGGCTTCGGCCAGGAATGCCCAGAGGGTTTCCCGGGCTTTTTCGACGCTCATGCCGTGCAGGTCGAGGCTGCCTTCGAAGGGGATCTGGCCGACCTTCAGCTTGCGCATCTGGCTTTCCTGGACGCCGTCGCGCGCCCACATCAACTCGTCTTCCGGGCCGACGTCGATCACGAACTGATCGGACAAACCGTCCACGGTCGTGGCGTCGGTGCGTACGGTGGCGGCCTGGCGCAGCTTGGCGATCTGTGCGCGATCAGCCTTGGGCTTGCCGGTCTCGGCACGGTCGTGCTTGATCGGTTTTACGCCCTGGATCGCACTTTTGAACAGGGAAAAGTCGTCGTCTTGCATGTCAGCCTCCGCGAAGGCCGGCCAGTTTACCCAACTCTGGCGGGATCAGGCGCGACAAAACGTCGGATGGTGGGTCAGTCGTGCTTTTTCATCAGGTGCGGAGCCATGGCCAGCTCCAGGGATTGGCGGGCGCGACGGCGGCAACGGCGCCAGAGCCAGACGCCCAACAGCAATACGACAAGACCGACAGCCAGGATGATCGCCGAACCCAGCGGGGTGGCATTCAACTCGCCCAGTGCGGGGGGACGGCCCAGCAGGCTGGCCGCACCGGCCATGGCCAGTAATACACCGAGTGTTGCCAGGAGCGCAGCGATCGCCGCGCCGAAACGAAACCGCCAGTTGCTCGGGCCCTTGGGCCGCAAGCGACGTGCGTCAAAACCATCGGATAACTTCATTCCGACCTTCCTCAATGGGTATCGGCCCTTCGACCGGAAGATATTCGGGTTGTTCCTGAAGGTAGGGCAATTGCGGCAAATGAGAGGCTTTTGCGGATGAGCGGCAGGGCGGGCCGCTCATCAAGGCGCATCAGATGAAGTCGCGGGTCAGGGCCAGGGTGGCGAAGTTGTCGGCCATGATCGCCATTTCGGTCTGTTGTACGTGCTCGGCGCTGAGGACGCCGCCCTTGTATGGCAGGTCGCGGGTGGCGCAGGCGTCTTCCACCAGGGTGCAGCGAAAGCCCAGGTTCTTGGCGGCGCGCACAGTGGTGCTGACGCTGGAATGGCTCATGAACCCGCACACGATCAGGTCCAGGGGGCCGAAGTCTTCCAGGCGCTTTTTCAGTTCGGTGCCGTGGAAGGCGCTGGGCAGCAACTTTTCGACCACGGTTTCGTCACCCTGGGGTTCGAGGCCGGGAATGAACTCCCCGCGTTCGCCTTGTGGATCGAACAGCCCGCCATGGGTGCCCAGGTGGCGCACATGCACGATCGGTCGACCGGCTGCACGGGCCGCACCGAGCAATTGCTTGATGTTCGCGACGGCTGCATCCATGCCGCTCAGGGCCAGGGGACCTGCGAGGTATTCTTTCTGGGCATCGATGATGATCAGGGTCGCTTGACTCAGATTGGCCGCCGCATAACCACGGCCGCTGAGTTGAAACATCGTTTTTGGAACGGACATTCTGGGGCTCCTTCGAGTGGGGCTTTTGCGACATTGTCCTCTGGCTGAGCGGTTCTGTGAATCGCTTCCATCGCAAGGGCCGCCGTTGCTGGCCTACAGCCTTGTCAAGATGCCCGTCTTGTTCAATAGGTGAATCAAAAAACGGATAATTCCTACGATTGCTTCGGGTATTTTCGTTCGTCATCGGCGCGTGTTTGGGCAGCACCGCGTTTGGCTGATAGACTCGCCCGTCGATTTTTCTGGAGTTTGCCGCCGTGATCACTTCCCGTCTCCGTACCCTGCGCGACCATATCCGTTGGGCCGTCAGTCGTTTCCATGGGGAGGATCTGTTTTTCGGTCATGGCACCGATAACGCGTGGGACGAAGCCCGGCAACTGGTGTTGGGCGCATTGCACCTGCCATGGGAAATTGCCGACAGCTACCTGGACTGCCGCCTTGAAGACGAAGAGCTGGTCCATGTGCAGCGTCTGTTGCGCCGACGCATTGCCGAGCGCATCCCGGCGGCCTACCTGCTGGGTGAGGCCTGGTTCTGCGGGATGTCTTTTATCGTCGACGAACGGGTGCTGATTCCGCGCTCGCCTATCGGCGAACTGATCGAAAAGCGTTTCGAGCCTTGGTTGGGCCAGGAGCCTGCACGGATTCTCGACCTGTGCACCGGTTCCGGTTGCATCGGCATTGCCTGTGCCTATGAGTTCCCGGAGGCCGAAGTGGTGCTGGCCGACCTGTCGTTCGAAGCGCTGGAAGTGGCCAACCAGAACATCGAGCGGCATGGTGTCGACGAGCGCGTGTTCACCGTCCAGGGCGATGGTTTCGAGGGATTGCCGGGGCAACGTTTCGACCTGATCGTGTCGAACCCGCCCTACGTCGACGCGGAAGATTTCGCCGACATGCCGCCGGAGTACCAGCATGAGCCGGAGCTGGGCCTGGCCTGTGGCGATGACGGCTTGAACCTGGTTCGCCGGATGCTGGCCGAGGCGGCCGATCATCTGACCGAGAAGGGGCTGTTGATCGTCGAGGTGGGCAACAGCCAGGTGCACGTCGAGGCGTTGTACCCGGAAGTCGATTTCGCCTGGCTCGACTTCGAGCGCGGTGGTCATGGTGTGTTCATGCTCAGCGCCGAGCAGTGCCGCCAGCATCAGGGGTTGTTTGCTTCGCGAGTGTGATCCGATAGGCCTGACGGAGCTGTCCTTGTGGCGAGGGGATTTATCCCCGCTGGGCTGCGCAGCAGCCCCCTACAAGTATCCTGATACTCCGTAGATATCTGGTTTTAGGGGCGCTTCGCACCCCTGCGGGGATAAATCCCCTCGCCACAGGTATGTGTCAGGCAACTTGCAGCGGCAATCAGTGCCGCGTCGCAATCCAGATCAGCAACCCCGCCTGGAACATGGCGAAAGCCACCAGGCAGGTGATGGTGAAGCGCAGGCCGGTGTCTTCACGCTTGAACTTGTTGACCTTTTCTTCTTGCTGCTTGAGTTTGACTTCCTGTTCCGCCAGGTTCTGCTCGGCTTGTTGCAGCATCTGCGCGGCTTCAAGGATTTCCACGAACTGCAGCTTCTCGGTGTTCCAGTCCCCCAGCAGATCGCCAACGTGGGTTGGCTTGACGCTGCCCTTGAGGTGCTGGGCGTCGGCGTAGGCCACTTCGAAGCCTTGGGCCTTGAGAAAACGGTCGCGGCGCAGGCGAGTGTCTTCGTTCAGGGCGTCCTTGTTATCCAGGTCGGTACCGTCTACCTGGTAGGCCGACCAGCGTTTCTTGGCCCAGGTAATGCCCTGGGCCGCGAGGAAGCGGCCGATGCCACGGTTAAACGGCTCGACTTGCAGATTGTCCGGGGAAAAAAACAAACGTTTTTCGACGTGGTCGGCCCAGACGTCCAGGTGATTCTGTTCTTTGCGCACGCGCTGGTTCGGCAGTTGGATGCTCATGCGCAGCAGGCTGCGCTCCTTGCTGTGGCGCTCGACATAGCTGAACTCGACAAACCGCAGCGGCCGCACACCGGTGGCGCGGTCGGTCTTGAGCGGGGCCAGGCGGAGCATCTTGTGATGCTCGGTGTGCACGTCGGCCCACGGCAACTCCACCGCAGACGAGGCGGGGGCTTCGGCAGTGGTGTCGGCGGAAGTTTGAGTTTCAGTCATAACGGCAAAGTCCTGTCCAGGCCGGCTGGTCGGTAGCCATTGCGCTATCCGACACAGTGCTATCGGCCGTTTTTTAAAGGACTGGAGGGCTAGTTGCCACTAAAACCGCTCAACGGGCGGCTAACGAGTCAATAAAACGCATAATTCGCGCACCGAGCTCGGCCGCCAGGGGCAGGTTGGGGTCCTTGTAGGAGGCCAGTTGTCGTTTCACGTCGTTGGGCACGATGCGCATCACGTGGTTCATGCCCTCGATCAGCGCCAGTTCGGCGTCGGGCTTGGCGGCTTTCAACTGTTTGGCGTCATCGATGCTGACCTGGATGTCGTTGCTGCCCTGGATGATCAAGGCCGGCATCTTCAGCGCCGCGAAGGCCCGGGCCGGGTCCTGGCGGAACAGCGAGATCAGGTACGGCTGCACACTGGGGCGGAAAATGACCTGCAGTTGCGCCGGCACGTTGTCGTCGACTCGACCGGCCTTGAGGCTGTCGAGTAGTTCGTTGCTGCGCAGCATCAGGGGCGGTGGCAGGCGGTTGCTCAGTTGTTGACGCAGCACCTGGTCGATTGGCCGGGCGCTGCCGGACAGCGAAATCACCGCCGCTGCGTTGGCCTGGGGCGCGGCAAGGCTGGCGATCAACGCGCCTTCACTGTGGCCCAGCAAAATCACCGGGCCCAGGCGCGGATCGGCGGCGAGCTTGTGGCTCCAGGCTACGGCGTCGGCCACATAGGCCTCGACGCTCAGGTTGCGCTCGTCCGGTGTCGCCGCGAGGCTGGCGGCCACACCGCGTTTGTCGTAGCGCACACTGGCAATGTTATGCCTGGCCAGGACCCAGGCCAGGCGCTTGAGGCTGTCGTTGCGCCCGCCCTCGGGGTTGTTGCCGTCGCGATCCGTAGGGCCGGACCCGGAAATGATCAGCACGACCGGCACTGGCGTGTCGGACTTTGGCAGCAACAACGAGCCGAAAAGTTCACCACTGCCCGTGTCGAGGCTGATCGGGCGTTGCAGCACCGTGGCCTGGGCCAGGCTGCAAAACAGGCCGGTTAACAAGGTAAGGCTTAAGGCAAGCAGCTTTAACATCATCACGCCATTAGTTGCGAAGGTGCCGGTTGGACTGGCGGCCGCCGATAAGGTTCGAGGATGAACTACGCGGGGAGCCTGCGTATACTGGCTCCCACTACGAATCCAAGGTTGAGTCTCTCAGCGTTTTTCACGGAGCACCCTGCATGTCCGGCAATACCTACGGCAAGCTGTTCACTGTCACCACCGCGGGCGAAAGCCATGGCCCGGCGTTGGTCGCCATTGTCGACGGCTGCCCGCCGGGCCTGGAGATTTCCCTGGACGACCTGCAACGCGACCTGGACCGGCGCAAGCCCGGCACCAGTCGCCATACCACCCAGCGCCAGGAAGCCGATGAAGTCGAAATCCTGTCTGGTGTGTTCGAAGGGCGCACCACCGGCTGCGCCATCGGCCTGTTGATCCGCAACACCGACCAGAAGTCCAAGGACTACTCGGCCATCAAGGACCTGTTCCGCCCGGCCCACGCCGACTACACCTACCACCACAAATACGGTGAGCGCGACTACCGTGGCGGCGGTCGCAGCTCGGCCCGGGAAACCGCCATGCGCGTGGCGGCCGGGGCGATTGCCAAGAAGTACCTGGCCAGCCAGGGCATCATCATTCGTGGCTACATGAGCCAGCTGGGCCCCATCGAAATTCCGTTCAAGACCTGGGACTCGGTGGAGCAGAACGCTTTCTTCTGCCCGGACCCGGACAAGGTCCCGGAGCTCGAGGCCTACATGGACCAACTGCGCCGGGACCAGGATTCGGTCGGCGCGAAGATCACCGTGGTCGCCGAAGGCGTGATGCCTGGCCTCGGCGAGCCGATCTTCGACCGTCTCGACGCCGAACTGGCCCATGCGCTGATGAGCATCAACGCGGTGAAGGGCGTGGAGATCGGCGCCGGTTTCGCCTGTGTCGCCCAGCGCGGCACCGAGCACCGTGACGAACTGACTCCGCAAGGTTTCCTGAGCAACAATGCCGGCGGCATCCTCGGTGGCATTTCCTCGGGCCAGCCAATCGTTGCTCACCTGGCCCTGAAGCCGACCTCCAGCATCACCACGCCGGGCCGCTCCATCGATATTCATGGCAACCCGGTGGACGTCATCACCAAGGGCCGTCACGACCCGTGCGTCGGCATCCGTGCCACGCCCATCGCCGAGGCGATGATGGCGATCGTGCTGATGGATCACCTGCTGCGTCATCGCGGCCAGAACGCCGATGTGCGGGTCGGCACCCCGGTGCTGGGTCAGCTTTGATGGCTGGCCAGCCGACCGCCGTGGCCTGACGACCATGGCGGCACTGCCGTACTGGCGGCTCTCCAGTTTTTATCTGTTCTATTTCGCCCTGCTCGGTTCGACGGCGCCATTCCTGGCGCTGTATTTCGATCACCTGGGGGTCAACGCAGCGCGCATCGGCGAGCTGGTGGCCATCCCGATGCTGATGCGTTGTGTGGCGCCGAACATCTGGGGCTGGCTGGGGGATTACACTGGCCGACGCCTGGCGATCGTGCGCTTTGGTGCGATCTGTACGCTGTTGACCTTCTCGCTGATCTTCATCGATAAAAGCTACGCTTGGCTGGCGATGGTCATGGCGCTGCATGCATTCTTCTGGCACGCGGTGTTGCCGCAGTTCGAAGTCATTACCCTGGCCCATTTGAGCGGCCAGGCGTCGCGCTACAGCCAGATCCGCCTGTGGGGCTCCATCGGTTTCATCATCACCGTGGTCCTGCTTGGTCGGTTGTTCGAATGGCTGAGCCTGGACATCTACCCGGTGGCGCTGGTGTTGATCATGGCCGGCATCATCCTCGCCAGCTTCTGGGTGCCCAACGCCCAGCCATTGCAGGGGGCGCGAGTCGCGGGGGAAGGCTTCCTGCGGCAACTGCGCAACCCTGGCGTACTGGCGTTCTACATCTGCGTGGGCCTGATGCAGGTGAGCCACGGGCCGTATTACACCTTTCTGACGTTGCACCTCGAACACCTGGGCTACAGTCGCGGCTTGATCGGCATGCTGTGGGCGGTCGGTGTGGTGGCGGAAGTTCTGGTCTTCCTGCTGATGAGTCGGATCCTGGCGCGATTTTCCGTGCGCAGGGTATTGCTGGCGAGTTTCCTGCTGGCGGCGTTGCGCTGGCTGTTGTTGGGCTCGCTGGCCGAATTCCTCTGGGTGTTGTTATTCGCGCAAGTGCTGCACGCGGCGACCTTCGGCAGCTTTCACGCCGCCGCCATCCATTTCGTGCAACGCAGCTTTGGCCCTCGCCAGCAAGGCCAGGGGCAGGCGCTGTACGCGGCGCTGGCGGGTACGGGCGGGGCCTTGGGCGCGTTGTACTCCGGCTACAGTTGGAACGCCCTGGGCGCCAGTTGGACCTTCAGCCTCGCCAGCCTCGCCGCCTTCGCCGCAGCCGTTATCATCGCCACACGTATGCAAGAGGATCGGCCATGAGCCTTCGAACCGTTAATTTGCTGGAGCCATTGTCATGAGCAGCCTCGCCGTCTATCACGTTTCGAGCCCCGACATCCCGAACAAGGTGTTGACCCACTTCGAAGACATCGCCGCGACACTGATCGAACAAGGCATTCACTTTGCCCGTTGGGAAGCGGCGGCGAAAATCCAGCCTGGTGCCCGCGAGGAAGACCTCATTGCGGCTTACCAGATTCAGATCGATGGGTTGATGACTGAGCGGGGGTACGTAGCGGTCGATGTAGTCAGTGTCAGCAGCGATCATCCGGAATCGGACGGGGGGCTTGATGAGTACCGCCATAGCCAGGACGAAGTACGGTTTTTCGTCACCGGTCGTGGTTTGTTTAACCTGCACATCGGCGATTATGTCTACGCGGTGCTGTGCGAGAGGAACGACCTGATAACGGTGCCTGCTGGTACGCCGCATTGGTTTGACGGGGGGGAGCGGCCGCATTTCGTTACGATCCGTTTGTCTGGTGATCCGCAGGGGTTGGTTGCTGAGCTCGCTGGGGATGATATTGCTCGCCGGTTTCCTCGATTGGAGGATTGATCCGCGTTTGGCCCCAAAAGAAACACCCAAAAAAAACGGCGCTTCCTATTTCTGAGAGAAGCGCCGTTTTTCTATGTGAACAGCAAAGCGGATTTTCCAGCAGACTCAAGCGCTGTGGTAAGTCGGCAGCGCAAACCGATGCTGGCTCTGCAACAGCGTGATCTGTGGCAACTCGCTGGCCTGTTCAGCCAGGTCACGACGAATCGCGCTGATCGCCCAGGACAACTGATCCCCGGCATGCAATTGAGCATAGGAAATCGTGCGTTTGAACAGCTTGCCGTCGCTATTACGCAAGGTCAGCAGAATGCCGCCATCCGGGCGGGGCTGAGTGGTCACTTCGTAGTTGGAAAACAGGGATGCAAACTTTTCTTGAATCATGTTCATAGTTGACTGCTCCATGGTATGGCAAACCGTGGAGGGATGGTTGCACTGTCTATGCCAGCATTTTCTTCTCTAAAAAACCATTTAAAAACAATAAGTTAAGTTTTTGTTGGATTTTCGCTTTCGTGCAACTTGCATGAATAGCCATCGTGCATCCTGCATTTTGCGTGGTCGGGCAAGGATTTTTGGAACCAAATCGTTTTCCGGCGCTCACGCTTCGCCTGTCTCGGTCAGCGGATACAAAACATTGCAAAAACCGCGTGTACAGCGTCGCAATCGCGGGCGTACTTTCGAGCCAAAATCACCGCCAGCCCATAACAAGAACCGAGACCCACGAGGTCGAACGGGGAAGATCACCATGAGTCGTACACCCAGCGACGCTATTACCTGGGGCATGATGCTGCGCAAGCTGCCAGTCATCGCCAAAGCCGTCCCCCGGATCGTCAAAGGCATGAAGCAGGCCAACGTCCAGGACCCGACCCAGCCTTGTGGCCTGGGCTGGTGTTTCGAACAGGCCACCCAACGCAATCCCCACGGCCCGGCGCTGCTGTGCGGCGATACAGTGTTGAGTTATGCACAGGTCAACGCGCAGGCCAATCGCATCGCCCATTACCTGTTGGCCCAGGGCATCGGCAAGGGCGACTGCGTGGCGATATTCATCGAGAACCGGCCACAGCTGTTGATCAGCGTGCTGGCGATGGCGAAGGTGGGCGCGGTCAGTGCCATGCTCAATATCTCGCAAACCGGCGATGCGCTGGTGCACAGCCTGGCCTTGGTCAATCCGGTCGCGATAGTGGTCGGGGATGAACGGGCTGCGGCTTTCAACGATGTGCGAGAGCGAACGGCGTTATCGAGCGCCAGGACCTGGTGGGTCGCGGATCAGGACAGTGCCGACGTCCCGTCCGGTTTTATCGACCTGATGGCTGGCTGCGAGGGTTACCCAGGTGATAACCCCGCGTGCAGCCGGCAGGTTTTCTGTAACGACCCGTGCTTTTATCTCTACACCTCGGGCACCACCGGGCTGCCCAAGGCCGGGGTGTTTCGCCATGGCCGCTGGATGCGCACGGCCACCAGCTTCGGCCTGATCGCCCTGGACATGCAACCCGTCGATGTCGTGTATTGCACTTTGCCGCTGTATCACGCCACGGGTCTGTGCGTGTGCTGGGGCGCGGCGATCTGTGGTGCATCGGGGTTTGCGATCCGGCGCAAGTTCAGCGCCAGCCAGTTCTGGAGCGACGTACGTCGTTACCGGGCGACCACGCTGGGTTATGTCGGTGAGTTGTGCCGCTACCTGATCGATCAGCCTGTCGCTGCCGATGACCGCCATCACGGTGTGAAGAAAATGATCGGCAACGGCCTGCGGCCCGGGGCCTGGTCGACCTTCAAGACACGTTTCGGCATCGACCACATCTGCGAGCTGTATGCGGCCAGCGACGGCAATATTGGCTTTACCAACATCCTGAATTTCGACAACACCGTCGGCTTTTCCCTGATGGGCTGGGAACTGGTGCAGTACGATCATGACAGTGGCCTGCCGTTGCGCAATCTGCAGGGGCGTATGCAAAAAGTGCCCAGGGGCCAACCGGGCCTGCTGTTGGCGCGGATCGACGAAAAGGCGCCGCTGGACGGCTACACCGAGCAGGCCTTGACCGAAAAAACCATCTGCCGGGATGTCTTTGCCCCGGGCGACCGTTATTTCAACACAGGCGACCTGTTGCGTAACATTGGCTTCGGGCATGGGCAGTTCGTTGATCGCCTCGGTGATACCTATCGTTGGAAGGGCGAAAACGTCTCCACTACGGAAGTCGAAAATGTGTTGCTGCAACATCCCCAGGTAGCCGAGGCGGTGGCCTACGGCGTGGAGATCAACGGCACCAATGGCCGTGCCGGCATGGCGGCGATCACTCCGTCCGAATCCCTGGCGACCCTGGATTTCAGCGAGCTGTTGCAGTTCTTGCAATGCAAGTTGCCCGCCTATGCCGTGCCGCTGTTCCTGCGCATCAAGGTGAAAATGGACACCACCGGCACCTTCAAGTACCAGAAGACCCGCCTCAAGGCCGAAGCGTTCGACCCATGCGTCACCGGGGATGAACCGGTCTATGCCTGGCTGCCGGGCACCGATACTTATGTGCGGGTGGATCGGCAACTGGCGACCCGGATCCAGGACGGACAACTGCGTTATTGATTCTGGCTATGGCGGGCACAGTGAAAAAAGGGATGACAGCGCCCGGGTCCCTCGGGAAACTAGCCGTTTTGCGAAGACCCGAGTGGAGTTTCCCATGTCCGATACAAGCCGCCAGATGACCCCGGAAGAGGCTGCGGAGTTTGCCGAACAGGTGTTCAACGTCGCACGCCAGGGCGATGCAGCCATGATGGCCGCGCTGCTGAGCAAGGGCCTGCCGCCCAACCTGCGTAACCACAAGGGTGACACCCTTTTGATGCTGGCCGCTTACCACGGGCATGTGGAAACGGTGAAGGTGCTGCTGGAGCACAAGGCCGATCCGGAAATCCGCAACGACAACGGCCAGAGCCCGATTGCCGGTGCGGCGTTCAAGGGCGACCTGGCAGTGGTTTCGGCGCTGGTGGACGGCGGCGCGCAGGTGGAAGGCGCCTCCTTCGATGGCCGTACCGCACTGATGATGGCGGCGATGTTCAACCGGGTGGAAATCGTCGACTACCTGATCGGCAAAGGCGCTGATCCGAAAGCCAAGGACGCCAACGGCGTCTCGGCCCTGGATGCGGCCAGGACCATGGGGGCGGTGGACACCACGGCGCAGTTGGAAAAGTTGTTGGGCTGATAGGCTGTGGGAGCAAAGCTTGCTCGCGATAAAGGCACTGGGCTCCAGAGAGACCGTGTTGTTTTCATCGCGGGCAAGCCTTGCTCCCACAAAATGCTCGTTCGCCACAGGTCCTTCTCCAATCCTAATTCGCATGCGAATGCGTTATCCTGCCCGCCCTCAAAACACCCTTCGCCACAGGATTCACCCTCATGAAAGCCGCCCTCATCGAACTCATCGCTAAAATCAGCTCCGGCTGCCTTGGCGAGGCTGACATCGAGCGAATCGCCGACGAAGCGGCCCAGGCCTACGCCGATCCGACAGCTTTCCTGGCGGCCAACCCCGATATCAACTACGACGACACCTTCCCTATCCCGTTGGGTGAGTGGGTGGTAGTGGGCAGCCTGCCGGACACCGTGCTGTTCCAGGCCGACACTTACGTGGACCTGTTCGAACAGATCGTCGCCTCGTTCGGCCCCGGCGTGGCGTTCAATCTCAAGCCCAAGCAACTGGCGAAAACCGAAGCCTTGACCGCGCTCAACCGTATCCAGATCCAGATGAGCAGCCTGAACAAGGAAAACGGCGGCTACGTGCTGATGAACTTCAGCCAGTTGCTCGACGATGAATTGCAAATGGTGCTGGTCTACGGCAACGACGTGCCGCGGGTACTGCAACTGTGTGCCGAAGTCGGCATCGCCGCCGCGCCGTCCCTGGAAGCCCTCAAGATCGCGGTCCACGTCTGAAGCAATAAAACGGAACCCTTGCCTGGGGCCCGCTATCCTAAGGGTGCCTATCACCATTTGGGAGCGACACCATGGGTTCCACCTTCAACGGCCTGGTCGGCCTGATTATCCTGGCGCTCGATATCTGGGCGATCATCAATGTACTCAAGAGCGGCGCGGAAACCGGGATGAAAATCCTCTGGGTGCTGCTGATCCTGCTGTTGCCAGTGCTGGGCCTGATCATCTGGGCGATTGCCGGGCCGCGTGGCAACGTGCGGATTTGACCGCTCCACAACAATGCCCGGTCGCTTCGAACGACCGGGCATTTTTTATGCGTGGGTATTCAGGCCGTTGCCAGGGAAGGTTTCTGCGAGGCGCTCAAGAAACGTAGCAAGGCCAACAGCGGGAAGGCGCTGCCGACGATCACCACCCACAACCAGCCGCCGTGTTCGTACACCGCACTGGCAATCGATGAGCCGAAGGCGCCACCGACGAAGATACTGGTCATGTACAGCGCATTCAGGCGGCTGCGGCTCTTGGCATCGAGTGCGTAGATGGTGCGCTGGCCCAGGACCATGTTCATCTGCACACAAAAATCCAGGACCACCCCGGTCACCGCCAGGCCAATCACGCTGTAGAGCGGATGGATGAACGCTGGCAGGAAGCTCAGGCTGGCGAACAGCATCGCCAGTAGCGAGGCAATGCGGGTATGGCCGGCATCCGCCAGGCGACCGGCGATGGGCGCGGCGATGGCGCCTATGGCACCGACCAGGGCGAACAGGGCGATTTCAGTCTGGGACAGGCCATGGACGCGTGACAGTTCCAGCGGCACGGCGGTCCAGAACAGGCTGAACGTGGCGAACATGCAGGCTTGGTAGAAAGCCCGTTGCCGCAACAACGGTTGTTGGCGCAGCAGGGTGCCGAGCGAGCCCAGCAGTTGGCCATAAGTGGCGCTATGGTCGGGTTGGCGCTTGGGCACGGTCAGTGCCAGGACGATGCTGATCGCGGCCATCAACGCGGCGGCGATGATGAACATGGTCCGCCAGCCGAAGTGATCGGCCACGACGCTGGAGATCGGCCGCGCCAACAGGATCCCCAGCAGCAGGCCGCCCATGATCCCACCGACGACCCGGCCCCGGGATTCTTCCGGCGCCAGGTGCGCGGCCAACGGAATCAGGACTTGCACCGACACTGAACTGAACCCCACCAGCAGGGAGACCAGCAAGAATACATTCGGCTGGTCAGTGAACGCCGCCCCCAACAGGCTGGCAATCGCCACCAGCGTGGTGAGGATCATCAGCCGGCGGTTCTCCAGCAAGTCCCCCAGCGGCACCAGGAAAAACAGGCCCAAGGCATAACCGATCTGGGTCAACGAGACGATCAGGCTGGCCATGGTGCTGCTCAGGCCGACATCCGGCGCGATCAGTTCGATGATCGGTTGGGCGTAGTAGATGTTGGCGACGATGGCTCCGCAGCAGAAGGCGAACAGCAGGACCATGCCTCGGGTCAGGGTGGCGGGGTGGGCACTCATGGCAATCTCGTCAGAACAGGAAAGATGACGTGAGGCTAAAGAGTTGTGCCGCTCTGGAACAGAGCTTTGTGGCTGATATCAGACATGCCTGTGGTTGATGATGGTTGCTGTGATGAGTGCTTTATGTGGCGAGGGAGCTTGCTCCCGCTTGAGTGCGAAGCGCTCATCGTTTTTCAGGGCGGCTTCGCCACCCAGCGGGAGCAAGCTCCCTCGCCACAAAAGCTCTCTGGCAACCCTATGCGATCAGTGCCTCACTGCCCGCTGTAGATCTGGTCGAAAATCCCACCGTCATTGAAGTGAGTCTTCTGCACCGTGCGCCAGTCGCCGAAGGTTTTTTCCACGGACAGGAAGTCCACTTTCGGGAAGCGGTCGGTGTATTTGGCCAGTACCGCCGGGTCCCGTGGACGCAGGTAGTTGGCGGCGGCGATTTCCTGGCCTTCGGGCGACCACAGGTACTTGAGGTAGGCCTCGGCGGCCTCGCGAGAACCTTTCTTCTCGACCACTTTATCGACCACGCTCACCGGTGGCTCGGCTTCGGCAGAAACGCTCGGATAGATGACTTCGAACTGGTCGCGGCCAAATTCGCGGGCGATCATCTCGGCTTCGTTTTCAAAGGTCACCAGCACATCGCCGATCTGGTTGGTCATGAAGGTGGTGGTGGCGGCGCGACCGCCGGTGTCGAGCACCGGCGCCTGCTTGAACAGCTTACCGACGAAGGCCTTGGCCTTGTTCTCGTCACCGCCATTCTTGAGCACGTAGCCCCAGGCCGACAGGTAGGTGTAGCGACCGTTGCCGGAGGTTTTCGGGTTGGGCACGATCACCTGCACACCGTCCTTGAGCAGGTCAGGCCAATCTTTCAGTGCTTTCGGGTTGCCTTTGCGCACGATGAATACGGTGGCCGAGGTGAACGGCGCGCTGTTGTTCGGCAGGCGGGTGACCCAGTTTTCGGGCACCAGTTTGCCGTTGTCCGCCAGGGCGTTGATGTCGGTGGCCATGTTCATGGTGATGACGTCCGCCGGCAGCCCGTCGATCACCGAGCGCGCCTGCTTGCTGGAACCGCCGAATGACATCTGCACGGTGATGTTTTCGTTGTGCTCGGCTTGCCAATGTTTCTGGAAGGCGGTGTTGTAGTCCTTGTAGAAATCACGCATCACGTCGTAGGAAACGTTGAGCAGGGTCGGGGCGGCGTGAGCCAGGTTGCCAAAGGCCAGGCCAGCGGCGAGAAGGGAGGCGCCAAAGAAGTTCTTCACTGCGAATTCCTTTTTATTTGAAAGGGGTTCCGGGCAATTAGCCAGCACACTAGCGGCAAGCTAATAGGCCATCAAGCATTAAAAAGTGCTTTGCTTATTCCAATTTCTTAAACAACGCATTGCCACAGCGGGAGCAGAAAGCGGCACCGTGTTCGTGGTTGTTTTTGCTGCACACCGGGCAATCGTGCTTGAGCTGGTCACCGCGCATGGCCGTGGCCAGTTCAGCCGTGAAAATACCCGTTGGCACGGCGATGATCGAGTAACCGGTGATCATCACCAGGGATGACACCACCTGGCCCAGTGGCGTCTTGGGCACGATGTCGCCGAAGCCTACGGTGGTCAGTGTCACGATAGCCCAATAGATGCCCTTGGGAATGCTGGTGAAACCGTGCTCAGGGCCTTCGATCACATACATCAGCGTGCCGAAGACGGTCACCAGGGTCGAGACGCTGACCAGGAATACAATGATTTTCTGTTTGCTGCCCCGCAGCGCCGCCATCAGGTAGTTGGCTTGCTTGAGGTAAGGACTGAGCTTGAGCACGCGGAAAATCCGCAGCATGCGGATGATCCGAATGATCAGCAGGTATTGGGCATCGCTGTAGTACAGCGCCAGGATCCCCGGCACGATCGCCAGCAGATCCACCAGGCCATAGAAACTGAAGGCATAGCGCAACGGCTTGGGCGAGCAGTACAGGCGCAGGCCGTATTCGACGATGAAGATGAAGGTGAAGCCCCACTCGATACCGGCCAGCAGGGCCGCATAGTTTTTGTGCACGCTGTCGATGCTGTCGAGCATCACGATCACCAGGCTGGCGAGGATGATCAACAGCAGGGTGCTGTCGAAGCGTCGGCCGGCCACGGTGTCGGTCTGGAAGATGATCACGTAGAGGCGTTCACGCCAGTTGTCGCTGCTTTGCATAATCTTCGCCTGAATCGGAATCAGCGAAGCCTAGGGCGATTGCCCCGCAGAGCGCAAGGCGCTCTGTCGAGGCTGGCCTGGCGCCACGCTCGGCCGGTGGCCTGGATCAACCAGCAGGCGAGGATGAACGGTGCGGTCAGGGGCGGCAGACCGAGGGCGATAAAGCCTGGCGTGAGCAAAACCGCCAGGAGGATGCCCATCAGCGGCAGCCATGGGCGGCGTTGTTGGCTGAGGGCCAGCGCCACCAACGCCGGGTTGTAACCGCCCAGGCCGGAAAGGGCGGTTGGGTTCTCATGCTGTAACAATGCGCAGGCAAGGCCGGCGGCGGAACCGAACAATGCCCAACCGGCGGCGCGACGGTCGGCCAGTAGCAGGCCCACCACAATCAGCGCACCGGCGGCAGGGTGGCCGAGAAACATGACTTGGCCCAGCCCGCTCAAATGAGCGGCCAGCAGGTTGGGTATCGTCATTTCAATCGAGATGCCGGGGGACGGCGGCAGAGTGAAGCCCATCAGCAGCCAAGCCAACCCTACAAAGGGCGCGGTGTAGGCGGGCAGGCACTGAGGGCCTCGGGTGCGCTTGAGCCATTGCTGGGTCAGCATTGCGCCGAGACCGCCTGCGGCAATGATCAGCGGTGGTAACAGCACGGACCAGGGCAATACAAGACTCAGCAACAAGCCCAGCAGGATGCCGTTGTAGCTGAACAGGCCGGCTTGCCGGTCAGCCTTGGCGTAACCGCGTCGCTGGGCCGTGAGCAACCCGGCCACCCCACCCAGCAACGCGCCACCGACCAGGGCGGGTGCAGTGAGCAGAATCGCCAGCAGGCACAGCAGGCCGCACAGCGGATGGCGCTGGAGGAAGATCTGGCTGAAGCCGTTGAGCAGGGCGGTGGCCCAGTCGGGGCAGTGGGTATGGGGCATGGCGGATAATGTCTGATGGGCCGAGTTGCCCTCATCGCGAGCAGGCTCGCTCCCACACACTGGATTTGCGGCGATCACAAACCCCCCTGTGGGAGCGAGCCTGCTCGCGATGTGGCCAGTACAGGCGCTAGAGCAACGTCTCAATGCGCAACGAATTGGTCGACCCCGGCTGCCCGAACGGTACGCCCGCTGTGATCAGCAAGGTATCGCCACGCTGGGCCATGCCCTGGGCCTGGGCAATTTCCAGGGCGGTGGAGCACACCTCATCGACCTGCCGCAGCCGATCATTGACCACCGAGTGCACGCCCCAGGCCACGGTCAGGCGGCGGGCGGCCTGCAGGTTCGGCGTGAGGTTGAGGATCGGCACCGTCGGCCGTTCCCGTGCCGCGCGCAGGCTGGAACTGCCGGACTCGCTGTAGTTCACCAGCACCGCCACCGGCAGGATGCTGCTGATGCGCCGGATCGCGCAGCTGATGGCATCCGACACCGTGGCTTCGGCTTTTGGCCGGCTGACGTCCAGTTGAGACTGGTAGTCGGGACCGCTTTCCACCTGGCGGATGATCTTGCTCATCATCTGCACGGCTTCGAGTGGGTAATCGCCTGAAGCGGTTTCCGCCGACAGCATCACCGCATCGGCCCCTTCGGCCACGGCGTTGGCTACGTCGGTGACTTCCGCACGGGTCGGTGCCGGGGAGAAACGCATCGATTCGAGCATCTGGGTCGCCACCACTACCGGTTTGCCGAGGGCGCGACAGGTGCCGATGATGTTCTTCTGGATCTGCGGCACGCTCTCGGCCGGCACCTCGACGCCCAAGTCTCCGCGAGCCACCATGATTGCGTCGCTCAATTCGGCGATTTCCCGCAGTTGGGTCACCGCCGATGGCTTCTCGATCTTCGCCATCAGGAACGCCTTGTCGCCGATCAGCGCCCGGGCTTCGCGGATGTCCTCGGGGCGCTGCACGAACGACAGCGCTACCCAGTCCACGCCCAGTTCCAGACCGAAATTCAAGTCACGCCGGTCCTTGGCCGTCAGCGGGCTCAGGTCGAGCACGGCCTGGGGCACGTTCACACCTTTGCGGTCGGACAACTCACCGCCATTGAGCACTTCGGTATCGATGGCGTCGGCGTGCCTGGCAGTCACGCGCAGGCGCAACTTACCGTCGTCCAGCAGCAGGTCCATGCCGGGCTCCAGGGCCGCGATGATTTCCGGGTGAGGCAGGTTGACCCGGTGTTGATCACCGGGCGTCGGGTCCAGGTCCAGGCGCAGGGCCTGGCCGCGTTGCAGCAGGACCTTGCCGTCGGCGAATCGGCCAACCCGCAGCTTCGGGCCTTGCAGGTCCATGAGAATACCCAGCGGGTAATTGAGCTGCTGCTCGACGTCACGAATCCACTGGTAGCGCTGGGCGTGGTCGGTATGCTCGCCGTGGCTGAAGTTCAGACGGAAGATGTTCACGCCAGCCTGTACCAGCTCGCGGATGTCATCGATGCCACGGGTGGCGGGGCCGAGGGTCGCGAGGATCTTGACCTTTTTATCAGGCGTCATGGTTGGGCTCCTCGAGGATCAGGATGGCGCGAAAGTCGTTGACGTTGGTGCGGGTCGGTTCAGTGACGATCAACCCATCCAGGGCGGCGAAGTAGCCGTAGCCATTGTTGTTATCCAGCTCGTCGCTGGCGCTCAGGCCCAGTTCGGCGGCGCGGCGATAGCTGTCCGGGGTCATGAGGGCGCCGGCGTTGTCTTCGGAACCATCGATGCCGTCCGTGTCGCCGGCCAGCGCGTAGATGCCAGGGTGGCCCTTGAGGCTGTCGGTCAGGCTCAGCAGGAATTCGGCGTTGCGTCCGCCACGGCCATTGCCGCGCACGGTGACGGTGGTTTCGCCACCGGAGAGGATCACGCACGGCGCCGCCAGTGGCTGGCCATGCAAGGCGATCTGCCGGGCGATGCCAGCGTGGACTTTCGCCACTTCCCGGGATTCACCTTCCAGGTCGCCGAGGATCAATGGGCTGAAACCAGCCTGGCGCGCCTTTACCGCCGCCGCTTCCAGCGATTGCTGGGGACGGGCGATCAATTGGAAGTGGCTGCGGGCCAGGCTTGGGTCGCCGGGCTTGACGGTTTCCGATTCGGGGCTTTGCAACCAGTGGCGCACCGAGGCCGGCACATCGATGTGGTAGCGCTTGAGGATCGCCAGGGCTTCGGCCGATGTGCTCGGATCGGCCACGGTGGGGCCGGAGGCGATGACCGTGGCGAGGTCCCCCGGTACGTCGGAGATCGCGTAGGTGTAGACCGTCGCCGGCCAGCAAGCCTTGCCCAGGCGTCCGCCCTTGATCGCCGAGAGATGCTTGCGCACGCAATTCATCTCGCCGATGGTCGCGCCGGATTTGAGCAAGGCTTTGTTGATCGATTGCTTGTCGGCCAGGGTGATGCCTTCGGCGGGCAAGGCGAGCAGGGCAGAACCGCCGCCAGACAGCAGGAAGATGACGCGATCGTTTTCGCTGAGGTTGCTCACCATGTCCAGTACCCGCTGGGCCACGGCCAGGCCAGCGGCATCAGGCACCGGGTGGGCGGCCTCCACGACTTCGATTTTCTGGCTGGGCGCGCCATGGCCGTAGCGGGTCACCACCAGGCCAGAGACTTCGCCCTGCCAGCAGCGCTCGACCACTTGGGCCATGGCGGCGGCCGCCTTGCCGGCGCCGATGACGATCACCCGACCGCTGCGATCGGTTGGCAGATAGCGTTCAAGGACGTGCTGCGGATGGGCTGCGTCGATGGCTGTGGCAAACAGCTCGCGCAGCAGTTGTTGCGGATCGACCGACATGACGGGCTCCCGATTCTTATTATTGGCTGAGTGACACATGACCTGTGGGAGCGAGCCTGCTCGCGATGAGGATCTGACATCCAACATCGATGTCGACTGAAAGTCCGCTATCGCGAGCAGGCTCGCTCCCACAGGGTTAGGGGGTGTGTCAGTTATCGCGAATGGAGAAACTGGCCATATGTTCCAGCCCCTTGATCAACGCCGAGTGATCCCAGTTGCTGCCACCGATGGCCGCGCAGGTGCTGAACACTTGCTGGGCATTGGCGGTGTTGGGCAGGTTGATGTTCAGTTCCCTGGCGCCTTGCAGGGCCAGGTTCAGGTCCTTCTGGTGCAGGCTGATGCGGAAGCCCGGGTCGAAGGTACCCTTGATCATGCGCTCGCCATGCACTTCGAGGATCTTCGACGAAGCGAAGCCGCCCATCAGGGCTTCACGGACCTTGGCGGGGTCGGCGCCGTTTTTCGCGGCGAACAACAGGGCTTCGGCCACGGCCTGGATGTTCAGGGCGACGATGATCTGATTCGCCACTTTGGCGGTCTGGCCGTCGCCGTTACCGCCCACCAGGGTGATGTTCTTGCCCATGGCCTGGAACAGCGGCAGAGCGCGCTCGAAAGCGGCGCTGTCGCCACCGACCATGATGCTCAGGGTCGCAGCCTTGGCCCCGACTTCACCGCCGGACACCGGGGCGTCGAGGTACTGGGCGCCTTTTTCATTGATCTTCGCCGCGAATGCCTTGGTGGCGGTGGGGGAGATCGAACTCATGTCGATCACGATCTTGCCCGCTCCCACGCCAGCCGCCACGCCATCGGCGCGGAACAGCACGTCATCGACCTGCGGGGTGTCCGGGACCATGACGATGATGAACTCGGCTTCCTGGGCCACTTCCTTCGGGTTGGCCAACGCCACCGCGCCGCCGGCCAGCAGATCGGCCGGGGCCGCGTCGTGGTGCTGGGACAGGAACAGGCTGTGCCCGGCCTTTTGCAGGTTCAAGGCCATGGGGTGGCCCATGATGCCGGTGCCGATGAATCCGATTTTAGCCATGGGGAAATCCTCTTGTTTTTGTATTGCTTCAAGCAAATGGGAGACAGTTTTTTTGTGGGAGCGAGCCTGCTCGCGATGGCGGTTCTACATTCAACAAAGATGCTGGCTGGACTACCGCTATCGCGAGCAGGCTCGCTCTCACAAGGTTTTCAACCAGCCCAATCCCGCTTCGGTGCTGGTCAGCGGCTTGTATTCGCAGCCGACCCAACCCTGGTAGCCGATGCGGTCCAGGTGTTCGAACAGGAAGCGGTAGTTGATCTCGCCCGTGCCCGGCTCGTTGCGACCGGGGTTATCCGCCAGTTGCACGTGGTTGATCGCCGCCAGGTTGCTTTCCAGGGTACGGGCCAGGTCTCCCTCCATGATTTGCATGTGGTAGATGTCGTATTGCAGGAACAGGTTGGCGCTGCCCACTTGCTCGCGAATCGCCAGGGCCTGGGCGGTGTTGTTCAGATAGAAGCCGGGAATGTCGCGGGTGTTGATGGCTTCCATTACCAGCTTGATGCCTTTGGCTTGCAGCTTCTCGGCGGCGTACTTCAAGTTGGCGACGAAGGTTTTCTCCACCAGGGTTTCAGAGCAGTTCTGCGGACGAATTCCCGACAAGCAGTTGACTTGGGTGTTGCCCAGCACCTGGGCGTAGGCAATCGCCAGGTCGACACCGGCGCGGAATTCCTCGACCCGGTCCGGCAGGCAGGCGATGCCGCGCTCGCCCTTGGCCCAGTCGCCGGCTGGCAGGTTGAACAGTACTTGGGCCAGGCCGTTGGCATCGAGCAAGGCCTTGAGTTCGGCCGAGCTGTAGTCGTAAGGGAACAGGTATTCGACGCCCGTGAAACCGGCCTTGGCGGCGGCTTCGAAACGGGCGAGGAAATCCTGCTCGGTGAACAGCATGGACAGGTTGGCGGCGAAACGCGGCATGGTGATCTCCTTTAAATATTTTCAAGGCCCTTTGTGGGAGCGAGCCTGCTCGCGATGACGGCGGTACAGCCAACATCACCGGCACTGACCCACCGCTATCGCGAGCAAGCTCGCTCCCACAGGAGGGCATCTGCGCTCAATCGAGCAACGAAATGGCCGTCGGCGCATCGTTACCCACCAGCGCCAGGTCTTCAAACTCATTGACAGCGTTGATCTCGGTGCCCATGGAAATATTGGTGACCCGCTCCAGGATGATCTCGACGATCACCGGCACCTTGAACTCCTCGATCATCGCCTGGGCCTGGCGCAGGGCCGGTTGGATACCGGCCGGTTCGAACACCCGCAGCGCCTTGCACCCCAGGCCTTCGGCCACGGCGATGTGGTCCACGCCATAGCCGTTGAGTTCCGGGGCGTTGAGGTTGTCGAAGGACAGTTGCACACAGTAGTCCATGTCGAACCCGCGTTGGGCCTGGCGAATCAGGCCCAGGTAGGAGTTATTTACCACGACGTGGATGTAAGGCAGCTTGAACTGCGCTCCCACCGCCAGCTCTTCGATCATGAACTGGAAATCATAGTCACCCGACAGCGCGACGACCTTGCGACTGGGGTCGGCCTTGACCACCCCCAGCGCGGCCGGAATGGTCCAGCCCAACGGGCCGGCCTGGCCGCAGTTGATCCAGTGCCGTGGCTTATAGACATGGAGGAATTGCGCCCCGGCGATCTGTGACAGGCCGATGGTGCTGACGTAGCAGGTGTCCTTGCCGAACACCTGGTTCATTTCTTCATACACACGCTGTGGCTTGACCGGCACGTTGTCGAAGTGGGTCTTGCGCTGCAGGCTGGCCTTGCGTTGCTGGCAGTCTTGCAGCCAGGCGCTGCGGTTTTTCAGTTTGCCGGCGGCTTGCCACTCGCGGGCCACTTCGATGAACACCGTCAGGGCCGAGGCGGCGTCGGAAACGATGCCCAGGTCGGGCGTGAATACGCGGCCGATCTGGGTCGGCTCGATGTCCACGTGAATGAACGTGCGGCCTTCGGTGTAGACGTCCAACGAACCGGTATGACGGTTGGCCCAGCGGTTGCCGACGCCCAGCACCAGGTCCGATTTGAGCAAGGTGGCGTTGCCGTAGCGGTGGGAGGTTTGCAGGCCGACCATGCCGACCATCTGCGGATGATCGTCGGGAATGGTGCCCCAGCCCATCAAGGTAGGGATGACGGGGATGCCGGTCAACTCGGCGAACTCCACCAGCAGCTCGCTGGCATCGGCATTGATGATGCCGCCGCCGGCCACCAGCAATGGCCGCTCAGCCTGATTGAGCATCGCCAGGGCTTTCTCGATCTGCACGCGGTTGGCCGCGGGTTTGGCCAGGGGCAGCGGTTGGTAGGCGTCGATGTCGAATTCGATCTCGGCCATCTGCACATCGAACGGCAGGTCGATCAGCACCGGGCCCGGCCGGCCGGAACGCATTTCATAGAAGGCTTTCTGAAACGCGTACGGCACTTGGCCCGGCTCCAGCACGGTGGTCGCCCACTTGGTCACCGGCTTGACGATGCTGGTGATATCCACGGCCTGGAAGTCTTCCTTGTGCATGCGGGCGCGGGGTGCTTGCCCGGTGATGCACAGGATCGGGATCGAATCGGCCGAAGCGCTGTAGAGCCCGGTCACCATGTCGGTGCCGGCCGGCCCCGAGGTGCCAATGCATACGCCGATGTTGCCAGCCTTGGTCCGGGTGTAACCCTCGGCCATGTGCGAGGCACCTTCAACGTGGCGAGCGAGGACGTGATCGATGCCACCCACCTTCTGCAAGGCCGAGTACAGCGGGTTGATTGCAGCACCCGGGATGCCGAAGGCGGTGTCCACGCCTTCACGGCGCATCACCAGGACGGCGGCTTCGATTGCTCTCATTTTGCTCATAGTTTTGTGCCTCTTACGTTTTGTAATTGTATACAAGTGGCTTTGCGTAGAGTGTATTCACGGCAAACGGCGTAGGTCAATCCATTTCCTCAAGCGCCTGTTTCATTCGTCTGAACCTAGGTTTTGCTGCGGTATTTCATCACTTGATGGAAATTGAGAAAATTATTGTATACAAAAATATGTGATGTTGTGTTCTATTTGTTGTGTTCGGTTTTGCTGAAAGTGAAGCCAGCAAGGCTCTCCCATAACAAAAGAAGGACAGCACCCATGAGCGTTCTAACCTTGGAAATTGCCGTCAACCTGGCGGGGCAGGCCCTTGCCGCGGGTCGTGAAATCAGCGCCGCACCCTTGACCGTCGCGGTCCTGGACAGCGGCGGGCACCTGGTTGCCTTGCAACGCGAAGACGGCGCCAGCCTGCTGCGCCCACAAATCGCCATCGGCAAGGCCTGGGGCGCCATCGCCCTGGGCAAAGGCTCGCGCCTGCTCGCCCAGGACGCCCAGCAACGCCCGGCGTTCTTTGCCGCGTTGAATGGGTTGGGGCAGGGCAGCGTCGTACCGGCCCCGGGTGGGGTGTTGATCAGGGATCAGGATGGGAGGGTGCTGGGGGCGATTGGTGTCAGTGGGGATGTTTCGGATGTGGATGAGCAGGTGGCGGTCAGGGCCGTGGAGGCGCTGCTGTTGAGGGCGGATGTGGGGGTTACTATTTGATTTGCGGTGGTTGATCGTTCGCTATCGTGAGCAGGCTCGCTCCCACAGAGGGTGGAGTTGGGCACAGATTCTGCAAACGCCGCAAATCCACACTGTGGGAGCGAGCCTGCTCGCGATGGCCATCTAGCAGACACATCAAGCTAAAAAGTTTGCCTCCTATCCAGGCATTCACAGATCTAGCCTTCTTCATGAGTCAATCATTAAAGGGGCAAGGAATGCCTGGTTCACCTGCTTCACATAAACTGCGCCTCGGTCGCTACGCCGAATCCAGTCGGGTTTATTTACTGACCACCAACACATCTGGCCGCGTACCAGTTTTTAAGGACGTTGTCCTGGGTAGATTGGTCGTTGAGCAATTTCGAAAAGCTCAGGAACAAGGCTGGGCCGACTCATTGGCCTGGGTGGTCATGCCTGATCATTTCCATTGGTTGATCGAATTGCGCAGGGGATCTTTGAGTGAGTTGATGCAAAGGACCAAATCATTGAGTACCAAAGCTGTAAATCTGCGCCTGGGTAATAAAGTCAGCCTTTGGCAGCAAGGATTTCATGACCGGGCCCTGCGGCGGGAGGACGAGTTGATAATAATGGCTCGCTATGTCGTCGCTAACCCATTGCGGGCTGGCCTGGTGAAGCGACTTGGCGATTATCCGCTGTGGGATGCCATTTGGCTTTGACATGAAATCGAGTTACCGCTATCGCGAGCAGGCTCGCTCCCACAAGGGATTTAGGTTGCTCGCAGAATCTACATTCACAGCAGAACCCTGTGGGAGCGAGCCTGCTCGCGATGGCGGCTACTCGGTCCTGAGCCTAGCGATCCACCTCACACCCCTTCAACACCAACCGGATAATCGTCTGCGCCGCCGCTTCGTAATCCGCTTCATCGAGCTTGGCCTTGCCGGTCACGGCGCTGATCTGCCAGTCGAAATCGGCATAGGTCTGGGTGGCGGCCCAGATGCTGAACATCAGGTGGTTGGGGTCGATGGGGGCGATCTGGCCGCGGTCGATCCAGGTCTGGATGCAATCGATGTTGTGCCGGGCCTGGGCGTTGAGTTGTTCCACCAGGTCGGGGCTCAGGTGCGGGGCGCCGTGCATGATCTCGCTGGCGAAGACTTTCGAGGCGAAGGGCAGGTCGCGGGAGATGCGGATCTTGGAGCGGATGTAATGGCTCAGCACTTCACCGGGCACGCCGTCGGCATTGAACGGTGTCGAAGCCTGGAGAATCGGCTCGATGATGCTTTCCAGGACCTCGCGGTAGAGGTTTTCCTTGGATTTGAAATAGTAGTAGACGTTGGGTTTGGGCAGGCCTGCCTTGGCCGCGATGTCGCTGGTCTTGGTCGCGGCGAAGCCCTTGTCGGCAAATTCTTCGCTGGCGGCACGCAGGATCAATTCTTTGTTGCGCTCGCGGATCGTGCTCATAAACCCAGGGGTTCCTTGCCTATTCTGGCGGTGGCGCATGGTAGCACCGGCCTCGCGCGGCGCTCAAGAATGCCCTATGGGGGCGCTGCTCGCGGTATGCTGCGCAGCATTATTGTTCAAGGAGCCCCTCCATGGCCGGAAGCAGTTTGCTGGTACTGATCGACGATATCGCCACCGTGCTCGACGACGTAGCGTTGATGACCAAGATGGCCGCCAAGAAAACCGCCGGCGTGCTGGGCGATGACCTGGCGCTCAATGCCCAGCAAGTCTCTGGTGTGCGTGCCGAGCGGGAGCTGCCGGTGGTCTGGGCGGTGGCCAAGGGATCGTTCATCAACAAGTTGATCCTGGTGCCGTCGGCGCTGGCGATCAGTGCCTTCGTCCCTTGGTTGGTGACGCCACTGTTGATGGTGGGCGGCGCCTACCTGTGTTTCGAAGGGTTCGAAAAGCTGGCCCACAAGTTCCTCCACAGCCCGGCCGAAGACCAGGCCGAACACGCGCAACTGGTCGAGGCGGTGGCGGATCCGGCGGTCGATCTGGTGGCTTTTGAAAAGGACAAGATCAAGGGCGCCGTACGCACCGACTTCATCCTGTCGGCGGAAATCATCGCCATCACCCTTGGCACCGTTGCCGATGCCGCACTGACCCAGCAGGTGATCGTGCTGTCGGGCATCGCCATCGTCATGACCGTTGGCGTCTATGGCCTGGTGGCCGGGATCGTCAAGCTCGATGACCTGGGGCTCTGGCTGACGCAGAAGCCCGGACAAGTCGCTAAAAACATCGGCGGTGCCATCTTGCGCGCCGCGCCCTACATGATGAAAAGCCTGTCGGTGATCGGCACGGCGGCGATGTTCCTGGTGGGCGGCGGCATCCTCACCCATGGCGTGCCAGTGGTGCATCACTGGATCGAAGGCGTGACGGCCAGCGCCGGCGGTGCCGGGTTTATCGTGCCGATGTTATTGAATGCGGTGGCGGGGATTGTCGCGGGGGCAGCCGTGTTGGTGGGTGTGCTGGCGGTTGGCAAAGTCTGGAAGGCGCTGAAAGGCTGAATCGGGCAATACATAACCATTGTGGGAGCGAGCCTGCTCGCGATGAGGGCCTGACAGTCAGCTTCATGTCGGCTGACAGATCGCTATCGCGAGCAGGCTCGCTCCCACAGTGGGTTTTGGGGTAGCCAGAAGTTATTCGGCAATCTGCAGTTTGCGCGATTCGGTGTACACGTAGCGCACCTTTTCATACTCGAACGGCGAGTTCAGTTGCCCATAGCGGAAGCTGGTCTGGTAGCGCTTGTCCACGCCACGCAGGAGCAGGAGTTCCGGGTGGTTGCCGCTGACTTCGGAGACGTTCAGGAAGTTGATCGCTGATTCGGCCGTATAGTCCACCAGCAGGCCTGAGGTGTCGCGCAGGTTCGAAGGGCCGAAGATCGGCAGCACGAAGTACGCGCCGCCGGGCACACCGTAGAAGCCCAGGGTCTGGCCGAAGTCTTCGCTCTGGCGCGGCAGGCCCATGGCGGTGGCCGGGTCCCACAGGCCGGCAATGCCGACGGTGGTGTTGAGCAACAGTCGCGCGGTGGTTTCCATCGAACGCTTGCCCTTGAATTGCAGCAGGCTGTTCATCAGGTTCGGCACGTCCCCCAGGTTATTGAAGAAGTTGCTCACCCCGGTGCGCACGAAGCTGGGCGTGACGTAGCGGTAGCCGTCGACCACGGGCAGGAATACCCACTGGTCGAAGCGGTAGTTGAAGTGATAGACCCGACGGTTCCAGGACTCCAGCGGGTCATAGACGTTCAGGGCGTTGAGCGTGGAGCGCTCGAACTCGCGCTGGTCCAGTCCCGGGTTGAACTTGAGCTTGGTCAGCGGTTCCTTGAAACCGTCCGAATCCACCACCACAGGCGCATTGGCCTTGCTGTTGTCGGCATGGACCATGCCCGCACTCATTAACGCGGCGATAAGCAGCAGGTATTTAGCCACGGAAAAACTCCAGCATGGCGTCGCTGTTGACGCGGTAGTTAAGGTTGCCGCAGTGGCCGCCCAGTGGATAAACCGTCAGGCGATCGCCAAAGGTCTTGCGTAGGAAGCCCAGGTCGCCCGGGCCAAGAATGACGTCGTCGGCATTGTGCATGACGGAAATCTTCGGGCTGTCGTGCAGGTAATCCTTCAGCGCGTACAGGCTGACCTGGTCGACCAGTTGCAGCAGGCTGCCGCCGTCGGTGCGCGCGCGCCACATGGGGATCACCTGCTCGGTGAGGTAACAGTCGAAATCGCATTGCAGCGCGCGCTTGAGGAACGGCGTCAGGCTGGTGCTTTCGGTAATCGGGAACTTGGGCGGGATGATCAGGCCGCGACGATTGATCAGGTCCGAGGTGAACGCGATGTCGGCCGCCGAGAAACGGAACGAGGTGCCAATCAACATCGCCATCTGTTCGTTGCTCAGGTGCTGCTTGGACTGCTGGAAGTCATAAAGCAGGGCGTCGTTGAGGTCGATGTAGCCCTTTTGCTGGAAGTAGCGGGTCAGCTTGTTCAGCACCAGTTCATAGAAGGTCGTGGTGCTGTTGATGCCCTTGACCTCGGTCTGGACCAGTTTGTCCAGGTTGGTGATCGAGGTGTAGAGGTTCACCGGTGGGTTGAGCAACAGCACTTTCTTGAAATTGAAGCTGCGCCGGGTTTCGTCCAGGTGGGCGACGAAGGCCGCATCCAGGCCGCCGAGGCTGTAGCCGGTGAGGTAATACTCGGTCACGGGCAGCTTGGGGTTTTGCGCGCGCACGGCTTGCATCACCCGGTACATGTCCTCGGCGTCTTCCTTGGAAATGCCTGGCGTGGCGAAGCGCGAAGCGGCACTCATGAAGTCGAAGCTGGTGGGCGATGACAACTGCACGACGTGGTAGCCGGCCTTGTAGTAGAGGCGCTTGAGGTATTCATTGATGCTACTGTCAAAGCGCGCACCGGTGCCGGCGATCAGGAAAATCAGCGGCGCGGGCTTGTCCTGGGTGGCCATGCGGTAGGTGAGGCTTTTCACCGGCCAGAAGTTGTCCGGCAGGATGAACTCGCGTTCCGGGCGCAGGGTCAGGCTGTGGTCGGCCTGGTTGATGTCTTCGATCAGCGGCAGCTCCGGACGCAGGTCCGGCGGCGTGGTGGCGATGGTCGCCTCGAACGGGTTGGTCAAGGGGTAGCCATAGCTGGCGGCGTCAATATCTGCCGCCAGCGCGGACGCACTCAGGATAAGGCCGCCGAGAAGGGCAGCGAAGCGCAAGGAACGGAGCATGACTGAATCCCTTAGAGGAAGGTGCCGAATGAGGTTCGCAGGCTATGACCACCGAAGCAGAGCCAAGTGCCATGACGGGCACAAAACAGGCGCGGACGGGGTGCGATAGTAGCGGGACGATACACGGTCGGGCGTGGTGGCGGCTAGTTATCTGGCGTTTGCCGGATTTGACCGCAAAATCTTTCGTGTGGCGCTGGTGCTAATGCCTGGAACAAAGGGGGGGATGGCGTTCTGATGTCGTTTCTCGTTGCTTCGACGTCGCAGGCAGAGCAGGTTCCGGATCGGCGCAGGTTGATGATCAACGAGTCAGTACTCCACTGGCGTGCGGGCCGGTTTGCAGGTGAGCGTGATGGGGGCGCTGAGCACCATAACAATACGTTGACGTCGCTCGGCATCCGCCGGGCGCAGCACTTTCGGGGAAGTAACGATGAAGATGCGACGACTCTTGGGCGCAGGTGCCGCACTGGTACTGGCGATCAGCTCCACCCTGGCCAGCGCCGAAACCAAAACCCTGAGCATCGGTTACGTTGACGGCTGGTCCGACAGCGTCGCGACCACCCACGTGGCCGCCGAAGTGATCAAGCAGAAACTTGGTTATGACGTGAAACTGCAAGCGGTCGCGACCGGGATCATGTGGCAAGGCGTGGCCACCGGCAAGCTCGACGCGATGCTCTCGGCCTGGCTGCCGGTGACTCACGGCGACTATTGGACCAAGAACAAAGACAACGTGGTCGATTACGGCCCCAACTTCAAGGACGCGAAAATCGGCCTGATCGTGCCGGAGTACGTCAAGGCCAAGTCGCTCGAGGATCTCAAGACCGACGATTCCTTCAAGAAGCGCATCGTCGGCATCGACGCCGGTTCAGGCGTGATGCTCAAGACCGAACAGGCGATCAAGGATTACGACCTGACCGGTTATCAACTCAAGGCCAGTTCCGGCGCCGGCATGATCGCCGAGCTGACCCGTGCCGAGAAGAAAAACGAATCCATCGCCGTCACCGGTTGGGTGCCGCACTGGATGTTCGCCAAGTGGAAACTGCGCTTCCTGGAAGACCCGAAAGGCGTCTACGGCGCGGCTGAGACTGTAAACAGCATCGGCAGCAAGGAGCTGGATACCAAGGCCCCGGAAGTGGCTGCGTTCCTGAAGAAATTCCAGTGGGCGTCGAAAGACGAGATCGGCGAAGTCATGCTGGCGATCCAGGAAGGCGCCAAGCCGGAAGCCGCTGCCAAGGACTGGGTCGCCAAGCACCCGGATCGCGTGGCGGAGTGGATCAAGTAATCGACCTGGTCTGACTGTTCCGAAAACCGCATGAGCGTGTGTCATGCGGTTTTTTTGTGCCCGAAATTCTCAAGTGCATGCAAATCCCTTGTGGGAGCGAGCCTGCTCGCGATAGCGGTGCATCTGCTTGCATCTATGCTGAATGTGCTACTGCAATCGCGAGCAGGCTCGCTCCCACTTGAGGAGGGCGTAGCTAAAGTTTGCGGAAAACTGGCAAAACCGTCATGTCGTTCTAATACTAAGGTCGTCTGGAACCTCGCCTTGAGCCGCATAGAGTAGAGTCGTTCCAATTAAATCTGTGCTGCGAGGATAAAAACAATGAACGACAGCATTTACCTCTCGATTCAAAACAGCCCGCGCTTCAAGGAGCTGGTGAGAAAAAGGGAAAAGTTCGCCTGGATTCTCTCGGCGATCATGCTTGGGCTGTATTCCGGCTTCATTCTTCTGATCGCCTACGGGCCACACATTCTCGGGGCCAAGATCACGCCTGAGTCCACCATTACCTGGGGCATTCCCATCGGTGTCGGTCTGATTGTCTCGGCCTTCATCCTGACCGGTATTTACGTGCGGCGCGCCAACGGCGAGTTCGACGACCTGAACAATGCGATTCTCAAGGAGGCTCAGCAATGATCCGGCGTCTACTGGCTCTATTGAGCATCGCAGCGTTCGCTCCGGGCGCCTGGGCGGCTGAAGCCCTGACCGGTGCCGTGCAGAAACAACCCCTCAACGTCGCGGCTATCCTGATGTTCGTGGCCTTCGTCGGCGCGACTTTATACATCACCTACTGGGCATCCAAGAAAAACAACTCGGCGGCCGACTACTATGCGGCCGGCGGCAAGATCACCGGCTTCCAGAACGGCCTGGCAATCGCGGGCGACTACATGTCGGCAGCGTCCTTCCTGGGTATTTCCGCCCTGGTGTTTACCTCTGGCTACGATGGCCTGATCTACTCCATCGGCTTTTTGGTGGGCTGGCCGATCATTCTGTTCCTGATCGCCGAGCGCCTGCGTAACCTGGGCAAGTACACCTTTGCCGATGTGGCGTCCTATCGCCTGGGGCAAACCCAGATCCGCAGTCTGTCCGCCTGCGGCTCGCTGGTGGTGGTGGCGTTCTACTTGATCGCGCAAATGGTCGGTGCCGGCAAGCTGATCCAGCTGCTGTTCGGCCTGGACTACCACGTCGCGGTGATCCTGGTGGGTGTCCTGATGTGCCTCTACGTGCTGTTCGGCGGCATGCTGGCCACCACCTGGGTACAGATCATCAAGGCGGTGCTGTTGCTGTCGGGTGCTTCGTTCATGGCGTTGATGGTCATGAAGCACGTCAACTTCGACTTCAACATGCTGTTTGCCGAAGCGGTCAAGGTGCACCCTAAAGGCGAGGCGATCATGAGCCCTGGCGGTTTGGTGAAGGATCCGATCTCGGCCTTCTCCCTGGGCCTGGCACTGATGTTCGGTACCGCCGGCCTGCCACACATCCTGATGCGCTTCTTCACCGTGAGCGATGCCAAGGAAGCGCGCAAGAGCGTACTGTATGCCACTGGTTTCATCGGCTACTTCTACATCCTGACCTTCATCATCGGCTTCGGCGCGATCCTGCTGGTCAGCACCAACCCGGCCTTCAAGGACGCGGCAGGTGCCTTGCTCGGTGGTAATAACATGGCGGCGGTGCACCTGGCCAACGCCGTGGGCGGCAGTATCTTCCTGGGCTTCATTTCGGCCGTAGCGTTCGCCACCATCCTGGCGGTGGTAGCAGGCCTGACCCTGGCCGGTGCCTCGGCGGTGTCCCATGACCTGTATGCCAGCGTGATCAAGAAAGGCAAGGCCAACGAGAAAGAAGAGATTCGTGTGTCGAAAATCACCACCATCGCCCTGGCGGTGCTGGCGATCGGCCTGGGTATCCTGTTCGAGAAGCAGAACATCGCGTTCATGGTGGGCCTGGCGTTCTCCATCGCGGCGAGCTGCAACTTCCCGGTACTGCTGCTTTCGATGTACTGGAAGAAACTGACCACCCGTGGCGCCATGATTGGTGGCTGGCTGGGCCTGGTCAGTGCCGTGGGCCTGATGGTGCTCGGTCCGACCATCTGGGTGCAGATCATGGGTCACGAGAAGGCGATCTTCCCGTATGAATACCCGGCGCTGTTCTCCATGGCGATTGCCTTCGTCGGCATCTGGTTCTTCTCCATCACCGACAAATCGGCTGAAGGCGCAAACGAGCGGGCGCTGTTCTTCCCGCAGTTCGTGCGTTCGCAGACTGGTTTGGGGGCGAGCGGGGCGGTTAACCATTGATGTAGTGGTAAGTGCTTGAAGAAATACCCCGTCGAGAGGCTGGGGTATTTTTTTGTGTGCGATAACAGTGGTGTGAGTGATGACGCCATCGCGAGCAGGCTCGCTCCCACAAGGGGAGTGCATTCCAGTGTGGGAGCGAGCCTGCTCGCGATGCGCCGGGTCTGTCACAGCAGATTCTGGATCAGATAAGGAGGGCACAAACAAAACAGCCCCTGCTCTTATATAAGAAGCAGGGGCTGTTTTGGTGCAGCTTGGGACCTTATTGCAAGGCAGGTCTTACTTGCGGTCTTCCAGCTTGGTGATGTCACGCGACTCGTAGCCGGTGTACAACTGACGCGGGCGGCCGATCTTGTACGGGCTGGAGAGCATTTCCTTCCAGTGGGAGATCCAGCCCACGGTCCGCGCCAGGGCGAAGATCACGGTGAACATGCTGGTTGGAATGCCGATCGCCTTGAGGATGATCCCCGAGTAGAAGTCGACGTTCGGGTACAGCGAGCGCTCGATGAAGTACGGGTCGGTCAGGGCGATCTCTTCCAGGCGCATGGCCAGTTCGAGTTGCGGATCGTTGGTGATCCCCAGTTCCTTGAGCACTTCGTCGCAGGTCTGCTTCATGACGGTGGCGCGCGGGTCGCGGTTCTTGTAGACCCGGTGACCGAAGCCCATCAGCTTGAACGGATCGTTCTTGTCCTTGGCCTTGGCGATGAACTTGTCGATGTTCGAGACATCGCCGATTTCATCGAGCATGGTCAGTACCGCTTCGTTGGCACCGCCGTGGGCAGGGCCCCAGAGTGCGGCGATACCGGCGGCGATACAGGCGAACGGGTTGGCACCCGAGGAGCCGGCCAGGCGCACGGTGGACGTGGAGGCGTTCTGCTCGTGGTCGGCATGGAGGATGAAGATCCGGTCCATGGCCTTGGCGAGTACCGGGCTGATCGGTTTGATCTCGCACGGGGTGTTGAACATCATATGCAGGAAGTTCTCTGCATAGGTCAGGTCGTTGCGCGGGTACATCATGGGTTGGCCCATGGAGTACTTGTAGACCATGGCTGCCAGGGTTGGCATCTTCGCCACCAGGCGGATCGCGGAGATTTCGCGATGCTGGGGGTTATTGATGTCCAGGGAGTCGTGGTAGAAGGCCGAGAGGGCGCCGACAACGCCGCACATGACGGCCATCGGGTGGGCATCGCGACGGAAGCCGTTGAAGAAGGTCTTCAACTGCTCGTGAACCATGGTGTGGTTCTTCACGGTGCTGACGAACTGGGCCTTTTGCTCTGCGGTTGGCAGCTCGCCGTTGAGCAGCAGGTAGCAGGTTTCCAGGTAGTCCGATTTTTCAGCCAGTTGCTCGATCGGGTAGCCGCGGTGCAGCAGGATGCCGTTGTCGCCGTCGATGTAGGTGATTTTCGACTCGCACGAGGCGGTCGACATGAAACCTGGGTCAAAGGTGAAACGGCCCGTGGCCGTCAGGCCCCGTACGTCGATTACATCGGGACCAACGGTGCCGGTTAAAATGGGCAGCTCGACGGGGGCTGCGCCCTCGATGATCAACTGCGCTTTTTTGTCAGCCATGTGGCCTCCTATTAATGCTTGAAATCATCAGACAGACCCCCCACGCAGGGCCCGCACCACTATAGTGAGATAAATCCGAATGTCAATTTGCCTAAAGTCTTGCTCCAGAAGGCTTTAACCGGACTTTTTCCGCGAAATTGCCTGCCGTTTACGCCTTTTGCCGCATATGTGCAATGCGCTATTAGGGGAAGGTGAACGCGTTGTCATTAGTAGCCTAACTGTCTATACTCGGCCACCGACCGCCAGGGGCTTTTGGGCCTGCTTTCTTGGGGGTCGTCACTCCCTGGGTGGTGAGTACCTGACCAGTGCGCGCCCCAACAACTTTGCCCTGATTGTTAGGGGCTCTTCAGTGTGAAAAAAAAGCCGTGAAAAGCCAACGACCTGTAAACCTAGACCTAAGGACCATCAAACTCCCAGTCACTGCTTACACGTCCATTCTTCACCGTATTTCCGGTGTCATCCTCTTCGTCAGCCTGGCCATCATGCTTTATGCATTGGACAAGTCGCTCGATTCGGAAGAAGGCTTCGGTCAGGTGAAAGCGTGTCTGACCAGTCCGCTAGCCAAGCTAGTGATTTGGGGCATCCTGTCCGCCTTGCTGTATCACTTGGTCGCCGGTGTGCGCCACTTGATCATGGACATGGGCATCGGTGAGACGCTGGAAGGCGGCAAGCTGGGCTCGAAAATCATTATCGCCGTGTCTGCGGTGCTGATCGTTCTGGCAGGAGTCTGGATATGGTAACCAACGTCACGAACCTTTCGCGTTCGGGCCTCTATGACTGGATGGCCCAGCGTGTGTCTGCGGTCGTTCTCGCGGCTTACTTCATTTTCCTGATCGGATATGTCGTGGCAAACCCTGGCCTGGGCTATGCCCAATGGCATGAACTGTTCGCAAACAACTGGATGCGTATCTTCAGTCTGCTGGCACTCGTCGCACTGGGCGCTCACGCCTGGGTCGGCATGTGGACCATCGCGACCGACTACCTGACGCCAATGGCGTTCGGCAAATCGGCGACTGCCGTACGTTTCCTCTTCCAGGCAGTATGCGGCGTTGCGATGTTCGCTTACTTCGTCTGGGGTGTGCAGATTCTCTGGGGTATCTGATCCATGGCTAACATTCCAACGATTTCTTTCGACGCCATCATCATTGGTGGTGGCGGTGCCGGCATGCGCGCAGCGCTGCAACTGGCACAGGGCGGTCACAAGACTGCCGTGATCACCAAGGTTTTCCCGACCCGTTCGCACACTGTATCCGCCCAGGGCGGCATTACCTGCGCCATTGCTTCGGCCGATCCGAACGATGACTGGCGCTGGCACATGTACGATACCGTCAAGGGTTCCGACTACATCGGTGACCAGGACGCTATCGAATACATGTGTCAGGAAGGCCCGGCCGCGGTGTTCGAGCTGGACCACATGGGCCTGCCGTTCTCACGTACCGAAACCGGCCGCATCTACCAGCGTCCGTTCGGTGGTCAGTCCAAGGACTACGGCAAGGGCGGCCAGGCTGCGCGTACTTGCGCGGCGTCCGACCGTACCGGTCACGCACTGCTGCACACCCTTTATCAGGGCAACCTGAAGGCCGGTACCACGTTCCTGAACGAGTACTACGCCGTTGACCTGGTGAAAAACCAGGACGGCGCCTTCGTCGGCGTGATTGCGATCTGCATTGAAACCGGCGAAACCACCTACATCCGCGCCAAGGCCACCGTGCTGGCGACCGGCGGTGCTGGCCGTATCTACGCTTCCACCACCAACGCCCTGATCAACACCGGTGACGGCGTCGGCATGGCCCTGCGTGCTGGCGTTCCGGTGCAAGACATCGAAATGTGGCAGTTCCACCCGACCGGCATCGCCGGCGCCGGTGTACTGGTGACCGAAGGTTGCCGTGGTGAAGGTGGTTACCTGATCAACAAGCACGGCGAGCGTTTCATGGAGCGTTATGCTCCGAACGCCAAGGACCTTGCCGGTCGCGACGTCGTGGCTCGTTCGATGGTTAAAGAGATCATCGCCGGCAACGGCTGTGGCCCGAACGGCGACCACGTGATGCTCAAGCTCGACCACCTGGGCGAGGAAGTGCTGCACAGCCGCCTGCCAGGTATCTGCGAGCTGTCCAAGACCTTCGCTCACGTCGACCCAGTCGTTGCGCCGGTTCCAGTGGTTCCAACCTGCCACTATATGATGGGCGGCGTTGCCACCAACATCCACGGCCAGGCGATCACCCAGAACGCCGAAGGCGTCGACGAAATCATCCCTGGCCTGTTCGCAGTGGGTGAAGTGGCGTGCGTATCGGTTCACGGTGCCAACCGCCTGGGCGGCAACTCGCTGCTCGACCTGGTGGTCTTCGGCCGCGCTGCCGGCCTGCACCTGGAGAAGGCGCTGTCCGACGGTATCGAGTACGACGACGCCACCGACGCCAACATCGAAGCGGCCCTGGCGCGTCTGTCCGCCCTGAACGAGCGTACCGAAGGCGAAGACGTGGCGACCCTGCGTCGCGAGTTGCAAAACTGCATGCAGAACTACTTCGGTGTATTCCGTACCGGCGAATACATGCAGAAGGGTATTGCCCAGCTGGCACAATTGCGTGAACGAATCGCCAACGTGAAGATCAACGATAAGTCGCAGGCGTTCAACACTGCCCGTATCGAAGCGCTGGAACTGCAGAACCTGCTGGAAGTGGCTGAAGCTACCGCCATCGCTGCCGAAGTACGTAAAGAGTCCCGCGGCGCTCACGCCCGTGAAGACTTCGAAGATCGTGACGACGAAAACTGGCTGTGCCACACCTTGTACTTCCCGGGTGAAAAACGCGTCTCCAAGCGTGCCGTGAACTTCTCGCCGAAGACTGTTCCGACTTTTGAACCTAAGATTCGGACTTATTAAGGGTGGCCGCCATGTTGCAAGTCAGTGTTTATCGCTACAACCCTGATCAGGACGCTGCGCCGTTCATGCAGGATTTCCAGGTCGATACCGGTGGTAAGGACCTGATGGTGCTGGACGTGCTGGCCCTGATCAAGGAACAGGACGAAGGTTTTTCCTATCGTCGCTCTTGCCGCGAGGGCGTTTGCGGCTCCGACGGCATGAACATCAACGGCAAGAACGGCCTGGCCTGCATCACGCCGCTGTCCGCCGTGGTCAAGGGCAACAAGCTGATCGTTCGTCCGCTGCCAGGTTTGCCGGTTATCCGTGACCTGGTCGTCGATATGAGCATCTTCTACAAGCAATACGAGAAGGTGAAGCCATACCTGCAGAATGACACGCCGGCTCCGGCCATCGAGCGTCTGCAGTCTCCGGAAGAGCGTGAGAAGCTCGACGGTCTGTACGAGTGCATCCTGTGCGCCTGCTGCTCGACCTCGTGCCCATCCTTCTGGTGGAACCCGGACAAGTTCCTGGGCCCGGCCGCCCTGCTGCAAGCGTACCGCTTCCTGGCAGACAGCCGTGACACCAAGACGTCCGAGCGTCTGGCTGCACTGGATGACCCGTTCAGCGTATTCCGCTGCCGCGGGATCATGAACTGCGTCAACGTCTGCCCGAAAGGCCTGAACCCGACTAAGGCCATCGGTCACGTACGTAACATGTTGCTGCAAAGCGGCGTGTGATTCAGCTGCTGTACCCGTAGAACCGCTGTACCCGTAAAGGCCAGGGCGTGGGCTTCAACCCACGTCTTGGCTATAACCAGAACAGCCGCTCACAAAGCGGCGGTTCTTATTTTGAAGAAATGAGACAAGCAGGGGCATCCGGGCTGGTACCCGGACTATCAGCGTGATCCTAAGTGGCTTGTTTTAGTCGCTGCACTCGGACTTCTGCAAGTTTGCTCGGTGTTTTCGCCGGTGGTGTTCCCCTAATCGAGGGTGACCAAGCATGCAAGAAAGCGTGATGCAGCGCATGTGGAACAGTGCCCACCTCTCCGGTGGTAACGCTGCCTATGTGGAAGAGCTCTACGAGCTCTACCTGCACGACCCTAACGCTGTGCCAGAAGAATGGCGCACCTACTTTCAGAAGTTGCCGGCTGACGGTAACTCTGCCACTGATGTTTCGCACTCGACGATTCGCGATCATTTCGTGCTGCTGGCAAAGAACCAGCGCCGCGCTCAACCGGTGTCTGCCGGCAGCGTGAGCTCCGAGCACGAGAAGAAGCAAGTTGAAGTGCTGCGACTGATCCAGGCCTACCGGATGCGAGGCCACCAGGCAGCCCAGCTCGACCCGCTGGGGCTGTGGCAGCGTCCTGCACCTGCAGACCTGTCGATCACTCACTACGGCTTGACCAATGCCGACCTTGATACGACCTTCCGTGCCGGCGACCTGTTCATCGGCAAAGAGGAAGCGAGCCTACGCGAAATTCACGAAGCGTTGCAGCAGACATATTGCCGCACCATCGGCGCTGAATTTACGCACATCACCGATTCCGAGCAGCGCCAGTGGTTCCAGCAGCGTCTGGAAAGCGTTCGTGGCCGTCCGACGTACTCCGCCGAGATCAAGAGCCACTTGCTCGAGCGCGTCACTGCCGGTGAAGGCCTGGAGAAATACCTGGGCACCAAATACCCGGGCACCAAGCGTTTCGGCCTGGAAGGCGGCGAAAGCCTGATTCCGATGCTCGACGAGCTGATCCAGCGTTCCGGTTCCTACGGCACCAAGGAAGTCGTCATCGGCATGGCCCACCGTGGCCGTCTGAACGTGCTGGTCAACACCTTCGGCAAGAACCCGCGCGAGCTGTTCGACGAGTTCGAAGGCAAGAAGAAGGTCGAGCTGGGCTCCGGTGACGTCAAGTACCACCAGGGCTTCTCGTCCAACGTGATGACCACCGGCGGTGAAGTCCACCTGGCCATGGCATTCAACCCGTCCCACCTGGAAATCGTTTCCCCGGTGGTCGAGGGGTCGGTCCGTGCCCGTCAGGATCGTCGCAACGACCCGACTGGCGAGAAGGTGCTGCCGATCTCCATCCACGGTGACGCGGCATTCGCCGGTCAAGGCGTGGTCATGGAAACCTTCCAGATGTCGCAGACCCGCGGTTTCAAGACCGGCGGCACCGTGCACATCGTGATCAACAACCAGGTCGGCTTCACCATCAGCAACCCGCTGGACTCGCGTTCCACCGAGTACGCAACCGACGTCGCGAAAATGATCCAGGCGCCGATTCTCCATGTGAATGGCGATGACCCGGAAGCCGTGCTGTTCGTGACTCAGTTGGCCATCGACTACCGCATGCAGTACAAGCGCGACGTGGTGATCGACCTGGTCTGCTACCGTCGTCGCGGCCACAACGAGGCCGACGAGCCAAGCGGCACCCAGCCGTTGATGTACCAGCAGATCGCCAAGCAGCGCACCACCCGTGAACTGTATGCCGAGCGCCTGACCCAAGGCGGCGTGCTGGATGCCGAGCGCGTCCAGGAAAAAGTCGATGAATATCGCAATGCCCTGGATAACGGCCTGCACGTTGTAAAAAGCCTGGTCAAAGAGCCGAACAAAGAGCTGTTCGTGGACTGGCGTCCTTATCTGGGCCATGCCTGGACCGCGCGTCACGACACCCGTTTCGACCTCAAGACCCTGCAGGAACTGTCCGCCAAGCTGCTGGAGATCCCGGAAGGCTTCGTGGTTCAGCGCCAGGTCGCGAAAATCTACGAAGACCGGCAGAAGATGCAAGCCGGCGGCCTGCCGATCAACTGGGGTTACGCTGAAACCATGGCGTACGCGACCCTGGCGTTCGAAGGTCACCCGATTCGCATCACCGGCCAGGATGTAGGTCGCGGTACTTTCTCGCACCGCCACGCGGCGCTGCACAACCAGAAAGACGCCAGCACCTACATCCCGCTGCAACACCTGTACAAAGGCCAGCCCCGTTTCGACCTGTACGATTCGCTGCTGTCCGAAGAGGCCGTCCTGGCGTTCGAATATGGCTATTCCACCACCGAGCCGAATGCGCTGGTGATCTGGGAAGCCCAGTTCGGCGACTTCGCCAACGGCGCCCAGGTGGTTGTCGACCAGTTCATCACCAGCGGCGAGCACAAGTGGGGCCGTCTCTGCGGTCTGACCATGCTGTTGCCACACGGTTATGAAGGGCAGGGGCCGGAGCACTCTTCGGCACGTCTGGAGCGTTACCTGCAACTGTGCGCCGAGCACAACGTCCAGGTCTGCGTACCGACCACCCCGGCACAGATCTACCACCTGCTGCGTCGTCAGGTCATCCGTCCGCTGCGCAAGCCGTTGATCGTGCTGACACCGAAGTCGCTGCTGCGTCACAAACTGGCGATCTCCACGCTCGAAGATCTGGCCGAAGGCTCCTTCCAGACCGTCATTTCGGAAATCGACACCCTGGACGCGGCGAAGGTGACTCGCCTGATCCTGTGCAGCGGCAAGGTCTACTACGACCTGCTGGAAAAACGTCGTGCCGAAGGCCGCGAAGACATCGCCATCGTGCGTATCGAGCAGCTTTACCCGTTCCCGGAAGAAGACCTGATGGAGGCCATCGCGCCTTACACCAACCTCACCCACGTGGTGTGGTGTCAGGAAGAACCGATGAACCAGGGCGCGTGGTACAGCAGCCAGCATCATCTGCGTCGCAGCATTGGCAACCATAACAAGGCCCTGGGCCTTGAATATGCTGGCCGTGATGCTTCCGCTGCACCTGCGTGTGGTTATGCGTCGATGCACGCCGAGCAGCAGGAAAAACTGCTGCAAGATGCTTTCACTGTTTAACGCCTTCGCGCTGACTGAAACCGAATTTTAAGGACCCACAGATAATGGCTATCGAAATCAAAGCCCCGTCATTCCCGGAATCGGTTGCCGATGGCACCGTTGCCACCTGGCACAAGAAACCAGGCGAGGCCGTCAAGCGTGACGACCTGATCGTCGACATCGAGACCGACAAGGTCGTGCTGGAAGTATTGGCCGAAGCTGACGGCGTGCTGGGCGCAATCGTTGCCGAGGAGGGCGCTACCGTTCTGTCGAACCAGGTCCTGGGCTCGATCGAAGAAGGCGGCGCTGCCGCCGCCGCTCCTGCCGCCGCTGCACCGGCTGCCGCCCAGGCCGCTGCTCCAGCTGCCGACGGCGAAGACGATCCAGTCGCTGCGCCTGCTGCGCGCAAGATCGCCGAAGAGAACGGCATCAACATCGCTTCCGTTGCCGGTACTGGCAAGGGTGGTCGTGTGACCAAGGAAGACGTGGTTGCCGCCGTTGCCGCCAAGAAAGCCGCTCCAGCCGCCGCACCCGCCAAGCCAGCCGCGCCTGCTGCTGCCGCGCCGGTGTTCGCTGCCGGTGATCGTGTTGAAAAACGCGTTCCGATGACCCGCCTGCGGGCCAAGGTTGCCGAGCGTCTGGTCGAAGCCCAGTCGAACATGGCGATGCTGACCACTTTCAACGAAGTCGACATGACCGAAGTCATGGCCCTGCGTTCGAAGTACAAGGATCTGTTCGAGAAGTCCCACAACGGCGTACGCCTGGGCTTCATGTCGTTCTTCGTCAAGGCTGCCACCGAAGCGCTGAAACGTTTCCCAGCCGTCAACGCGTCGATCGACGGTTCCGACATCGTCTACCACGGCTACGCCGACATCGGTGTTGCGGTTTCCAGCGACCGTGGCCTGGTGGTCCCGGTACTGCGTAACGCCGAGCTGATGAGCCTGGCCGAAATCGAAGGCGGCATCGCCACCTTCGGCAAGAAGGCCCGTGACGGCAAGCTGTCCATCGAAGAGATGACCGGCGGTACGTTCACCATCACCAACGGTGGTACATTCGGTTCGATGATGTCGACCCCGATCGTCAACCCGCCGCAAGCGGCTATCTTGGGCATGCACAACATTCTGCAACGTCCGATGGCGATCAACGGTCAGGTCGTGATTCGTCCGATGATGTACCTGGCACTGTCCTACGATCACCGCCTGATCGACGGTAAAGAAGCCGTGACTTTCCTGGTAACCATCAAGAACCTGCTTGAAGATCCGGCTCGTCTGCTGCTGGATATCTGATTTCGCCGCGAGGGCCGGTCGGTTGACCGGCCTCTTGCTGAAACAACCGGTTTCGTCCCCACGACGGTCACCACAAGTGACCGTCCGGTTTGATTCGAAAAGGAATGACTCATGACTCAGAAATTCGACGTGGTAGTGATTGGTGCGGGCCCTGGCGGCTACGTAGCGGCCATCAAGGCCGCGCAACTTGGCCTTACCACTGCCTGCATCGAGAAATACACCGATGGCGAGGGCAAGCTGGCCCTGGGCGGTACTTGCCTGAACGTCGGTTGCATTCCATCCAAGGCGCTGCTGGACAGCTCCTGGAAGTACAAGGAAGCGAAAGAAAGCTTCAACGTCCACGGTATCTCCACCGGCGAAGTCAAGATGGACGTCGCAGCGATGGTTGGCCGCAAGGCTGGCATCGTCAAGAACCTGACCAGCGGTGTTGCCACCCTGTTCAAGGCTAACGGCGTGACCTCGATCCAAGGCCACGGCAAGCTGTTGCTGGGCAAGAAAGTCGAAGTGACCAAGCCAGACGGCTCGGTTGAAGTGATCGAAGCCGAGAACGTGATCCTGGCACCGGGCTCGCGTCCGATCGACATTCCACCGGCTCCAGTCGATCAGAACGTGATCGTCGACTCCACCGGCGCCCTGGAATTCCAGTCCGTGCCAAAACGCCTGGGCGTGATCGGCGCTGGCGTGATCGGCCTGGAGCTGGGTTCGGTCTGGTCGCGCCTGGGCGCACAAGTGACCGTGCTCGAAGCCCTCGACACCTTCCTGATGGCCGCTGACACCGCGGTTTCCAAGGAAGCGCTGAAGACCCTGACCAAGCAAGGCCTGGACATCAAGCTGGGCGCTCGCGTGACCGGTTCCAAGGTCAACGGTGAAGAAGTCCTGGTGAACTACACCGACAGCAACGGCGAACAGACCATCACCTTCGACAAGCTGATCGTTGCGGTCGGCCGTCGCCCGGTGACCACCGATCTGCTGGCTGCCGATAGCGGCGTGGAAATCGACGAGCGCGGTTTCATCCAGGTTGACGATCAATGCGCCACCACCGTACCAGGCGTCTTCGCCATCGGTGACGTGGTACGCGGCATGATGCTGGCGCACAAGGCGTCCGAAGAAGGCATCATGGTCGTCGAGCGCATCAAGGGCCACAAAGCCCAGATGAACTACGACCTGATCCCATCGGTCATCTACACCCACCCGGAAATCGCATGGGTCGGTAAAACCGAGCAGGCCTTGAAAGCCGAAGGCGTTGAAGTTAACGTCGGCACCTTCCCGTTCGCCGCCAGTGGCCGTGCCATGGCAGCCAACGATACCGGTGGTTTCGTCAAAGTGATCGCCGATGCCAAGACGGACCGCGTGTTGGGCGTTCACGTCATTGGCCCAAGCGCTGCCGAGCTGGTACAGCAAGGCGCGATCGGTATGGAATTCGGCACCAGCGCTGAAGACCTGGGCATGATGGTCTTCTCCCATCCGACCCTGTCTGAAGCCTTGCACGAAGCGGCCCTGGCCGTAAATGGCGGCGCCATCCACGTGGCCAACCGCAAAAAGCGTTAATAGACAATAAGAAACCACGGCGGTATGGCCCGTCGTGAGCCTTGCGAGCAAGACTCACCGCGGAATATCCGCTGGACGCAGCCTTGCGTAGCCGAACCGGTTGACCGGAAAGCTACGCAAGCAGCAGTCACAGGTGGTGCGGCACCAGAACGGTGCAGCACCGAATGCGCAGTACCTAACGAAGACGGTAATAAGCATGAATCTTCACGAGTATCAGGGTAAGCAGCTGTTCGCTGAGTACGGCCTGCCAGTATCCACCGGTTACGCGGTAGACACCCCGGAAGCGGCAGCAGAAGCTTGCGACAAAATCGGCGGCAGCGAATGGGTTGTCAAAGCCCAGGTTCACGCCGGTGGTCGCGGTAAAGCGGGCGGCGTAAAGCTGGTTCGCAGCAAAGAAGACGCCAAAGCCTTCGCACAGCAGTGGCTGGGCAAGCGTCTGGTGACTTACCAGACTGACGCCAACGGTCAGCCAGTCACCAAGATCCTGGTTGAATCGTGCACTGATATCGCTAAAGAGCTGTACCTGGGCGCGGTCGTTGACCGTTCGAGCCGCCGCATCGTGTTCATGGCTTCCACCGAAGGTGGCGTGGACATCGAGAAAATCGCTCACGACACCCCTGAGAAAATCCTCAAGGCCACCATCGACCCACTGGTTGGCGCACAGCCATTCCAGGGTCGCGAGCTGGCATTCCAGCTGGGCCTGGAAGGCAAGCAGGTCACTCAATTCGCCAAGATCTTCGTAGGTCTGGCCAAGCTGTTCCAGGACCACGACCTGGCGCTGCTGGAAGTGAACCCGCTGGTGATCAAGGCCGACGGCGACCTGCACTGCCTCGATGCCAAGATCAACATCGACGCCAACGCCATGTACCGTCAGCCTAAGCTGAAGACTTTCCACGATCCGTCGCAGGACGATCCGCGCGAAGCGCACGCTGCCAAGTTCGAACTGAACTACGTGGCCCTGGAAGGTAACATCGGCTGCATGGTCAACGGTGCCGGCCTGGCCATGGGTACCATGGACATCGTCAACCTGCATGGCGGCAAGCCAGCCAACTTCCTCGATGTGGGCGGTGGTGCTACCAAGGAACGCGTAACCGAAGCGTTCAAGATCATCCTGTCCGACACCAACGTCGCTGCAGTACTGGTCAACATCTTCGGCGGCATCGTTCGTTGCGACATGATTGCCGAAGGCATCATCGGCGCCGTGAAAGAAGTCGGCGTGAAAATCCCGGTTGTTGTTCGCCTCGAAGGCAACAACGCTGAGCTGGGCGCTAAAGTACTGGCAGAAAGCGGTTTGAACATCATCGCTGCTACCAGCCTGACCGACGCTGCTCAACAAGTTGTCAAAGCTGCGGAGGGCAAATAATGAGCGTCCTGATCAATAAAGACACCAAGGTTATCTGCCAGGGTATTACCGGTTCGCAAGGTAGTTTCCACACCCAGCAAGCCCTGGAATACGGCACCAAGATGGTTGGCGGCGTAACTCCGGGCAAAGGCGGCACCGAGCACCTGGGCCTGCCAGTGTTCAACACCGTGAAAGACGCTGTAGCTGCCACTGGCGCCACCGCCAGCGTGATCTACGTTCCAGCTCCTTTCTGCAAGGATTCCATCCTTGAAGCAGCGTTCGGCGGCATCAAGCTGATCGTTTGCATCACCGAAGGCATCCCGACCATCGACATGCTGGAAGCCAAGGTCAAGTGCGACGAGCTGGGTATCACCCTGATCGGCCCTAACTGCCCAGGCGTGATCACTCCAGGCGAATGCAAGATCGGCATCATGCCAGGTCACATTCACTTGCCAGGCAAGGTCGGTATCGTTTCCCGTTCCGGCACCCTGACTTACGAAGCCGTGAAGCAGACCACTGACGCCGGTTTCGGTCAGTCGACTTGCGTCGGCATCGGTGGTGACCCGATCCCAGGTTCGAACTTCATCGACATCCTGAAGCTGTTCCAGGAAGACCCGAAGACCGAAGCGATCGTCATGATCGGTGAGATCGGCGGTTCCGCTGAAGAAGAAGCTGCTGCCTACATCAAGGCCAACGTGACCAAGCCGGTTGTTTCCTACATCGCTGGTGTGACTGCTCCTCCGGGCAAGCGCATGGGCCATGCTGGCGCAATCATCTCTGGCGGCAAAGGCACTGCAGACGAGAAGTTCGCTGCACTGCAAGACGCAGGCGTGAAAACCGTGCGTTCGCTGGCAGACATCGGCAAGGCCCTGGCCGAGCTGACAGGCTGGGAAATGAAGAAGTAAGCTTCGGCTGACCTTTTCGTTCCAGCAACAAAGGCCACCTTCGGGTGGCCTTTGTCGTTTCTGGCCGTGTGACTGGGAAATATGTAGAGGGGGCTCTTGTGGCGAGGGAGCTTGCTTCCGCTCGGCTGCGCAGCAGTCGTAAACCATACAGCGCCGCTTTACCTGAATAGATCCGGTTGTCTGTATTGGGGCTGCTGCGCAGCCCAGCGGGAGCAAGCTCCCTCGCCACAGGGGCACTCTAGATACTGGGGGAGACCCGGAAAAATAGATACGTAAACGCGACACGGGGACGTCGCACATCGGATACTTCGCCCCTTTACAGTGCGTTTTATCGCCAAATTCGTTAGGCTAGCAGCCATTTTTGCGACTGCTGCCCACAAGGAAGCGACGCGCTAAACGGGTCGGTCTTATACGGATCGACAGCATTTCCCTCACCCATAAGGGAAATCCCTCTCTAAATTCCGATTCAGTAGTGTGGTTTCCTTAATGAAAGTGTTGAAAGGCCAGGATATCCTGGCACTTGGTTTCATGACATTTGCCCTGTTCGTCGGGGCCGGCAACATCATCTTCCCGCCTATCGTCGGTTTGCAATCCGGGCCTCATGTCTGGATGGCGGCGCTGGGCTTTTTGATCACGGCGGTCGGCCTGCCGGTTATCACCGTCGTCGCACTGGCCAAGGTCGGTGGCGCGATGGATGCCTTGAGCAGCCCCATCGGCAAGGTCGCCGGCGGCTTATTGGCAGCGGTGTGCTACCTGGCAGTCGGCCCGCTGTTCGCCACGCCGCGTACCGCTACCGTTTCGTTCGAAGTCGGCCTCGCACCGTTGACCGGCGAAAGCCCGCTGGCGCTGTTGCTCTACAGTGCAGCGTATTTCCTCCTGGTGTTCTTCATCTCGCTCTACCCGGGCCGCCTGCTGGACACCGTTGGCCGTTTCCTCGCGCCATTGAAGATCATCGCCCTGGCCGTGCTGGGGATCGCGGCGTTTGCCTTGCCCGCTGGCGATATCGGCGTGGCGACTCCCGAGTACGTTGCGGCGCCGTTTTCCCAGGGGTTCATCAATGGTTACCTGACCATGGATACCCTCGGTGCGCTGGTGTTCGGCATCGTTATCGTCAACGCGATCCGCTCCCGGGGCGTCGAGTCGCCGGCCCTGATCACCCGCTACGCCATCATTGCCGGGCTGATCGCCGGGGTGGGCCTGGCACTGGTCTACGTCAGCCTGTTCCGCCTGGGTTCGGGCAGCCATGAAGTGGCAGTGGGCGCGACCAACGGCGCTGCTGTGCTGCATGCCTACGTGCAACACACGTTCGGCAGCCTGGGCAGCGGTTTCCTGGCAGTGCTGATCTCCCTGGCGTGCCTGGTGACCGCGGTCGGCCTGACCTGCGCCTGCGCCGAGTACTTCAGCCGCGTGCTGCCGCTGTCCTACAAGACGCTGGTGGTGATCCTGGCGGCGTTCTCGCTGTTGGTGTCCAACCTGGGCCTGACCAAGCTGATTGCTTTCTCGATCCCGGTCCTGACCGCGATCTACCCGCCGTGCATCGCCCTGGTGGCCCTGAGCTTCTGCAAGGACTTCTGGCACGAGCAGGGGCGCATCGTTGGCCCAGTGATGCTGGTGTCGTTCCTGTTTGGCCTGATCGATGCGCTCAAGGGCGCCGGGCTGGCGGACTGGATGCCGACGCAACTGGCCCACCTGCCGCTGAGCGAACAAGGCCTGGCCTGGCTGGTGCCTTCGGTGATGACCCTGGCGGTCGCGGTGGTGTGTGATCGTCTGCTGGGCAAGCGCAGCGAAGCACTGGCTTAAGCAGCTTCAGGCAGATTCACCGGCTACAACCGAAATGCCCCGTATCAATCGATACGGGGCATTTTTTTTGGGTGCGGTGTCTTTTTTCGTGGACTGTGGGAGCAAGCCTGCTCGCGATAGCGTCGGAACTGTCGATATAGAAGTGAAAGTTATATCGCTATCGCGAGCAGGCTCGCTCCCACAGGGTTCGCTGATATTATTGCCGCAGAGTTTGTTTCGTCACAGGAAATCGAATGTCATTCATCCAAGCCAACCTGATCCATCTGCTTGCCGCCGCCTGGTTCATCATCTGCTGGGCGGGCTACACCCGTTACGCCACCTGGAAGGCGCGCGACACGGCCTGCCTGGCCAGTGTGATGCACCTGTACCGCGAGGACTGGATGCGCCGCATGCTGTTGCGTGAGAATCGTATCGCCGATGCCAGCGTGATCGGCAATCTCGAACGCAATGCCTCATTCTTCGCCTCCAGCACGCTGATCATCCTGGCCGGTATCCTGACGGTGCTCGGGGCGTCTGATCGGGCGGTGTCGTTGTTGGCCGACATACCCATGGTGCAACAGGCTTCCCAGGGCATGGCGGAGGTCAAGTTGCTCTGCCTGGCATTGGTGTTCGTATATGCGTTCTTCACGTTCAGTTGGTGCATGCGCCAATACAACTTCGCAGCGGTGTTGGTGGGTTCGGCGCCGATGATCGGCGAGCGTCATGTCTCGGAGCAGGAGCGCAAGGCGTTTGCACTCAGGGCGGCGCGGGTCATTTCCATGGCCGCCAACCAGTTCAACTTCGGCCTGCGTTCCTATTACTTCGGCATGACCATGTTGGCGTGGTTCGTCAGCCCCTGGTTATTCATGTTGATGAGTGCTGGCGTGGTGTTCGTGCTGTATCAGCGCGAATTTCATTCTGATGTGCTGGATGTGATGGTCTATACCCCCACGGAAGCGCCAGCGCCCGAGGTCGTCAAGGACGCGGCGTGACAGGCGTCTCCAAATCGCAGGCAAAAGAAAACCCGCACCAGGCGGGTTTTCTTTTACTGCTAAAACCGTATTAGTTGGTTTTAGGCGCGGTAGCAGGAGCTTCTTTCGCAGCTGCTTCGTTCGATTCAGCCTGAGCTTTGGCGGCATCGGCGTTTTCTTTTGCCGCGTCGTTCACTTTATCCTGTGCTTTGTTCATGTCTTGCTGAGCTTGCTCGGCGTGTTTTGCGGCATCTTGAGCCTTGTCCTCGGATTTTTTATCGCAGGCAGCGAGACCGAGGGAGGCGGCCAACATCAAGGCAATAGCAAAAGTCTTACGCATGGGGTGTTTCTCCTTATGGAAATAACTACTGGCCTTTTGAGCGACCCCCCTCAGGTTAAGTTCCTCTTTTGCTACAGATATATAACTTTGCACGGTCGCGGAACTTTAGCGGACACGCCTGTTGCCAGGCCTATAAACAAACAAGGGCATTGATGGACATGGCTGAAGATCCCATTTTTGAGCGTGCCACGCGCTTTTTATCCGCCCTGCGGCATTGCCAGGTGTTGGGCTTGAAGTTGCACAGCGCCAGTCGTGATGGGCTGACGCTCATCCTGCCGTTCAGCCCGCAAATCGTTGGCAATCCCCTGACGGGCATCATCCATGGTGGCGCGTTGACTTCATTGATGGACAGCGCGTGCGGCATGTCGACCTTGTGTGTGCTGCCACAATTCGAAGTCTGCCCCACCCTCGACCTGCGCATCGACTACATGCACGCCGCCGAACCCCACAAGGACGTCTACGGCTTCGCCCAGTGCTATCGGGTGACCCCGGACGTGATCTTCACCCGCGGTTTCGCCTATCAGGACGACCCCGAGCAACCCATCGCCCATGTGGTGGGCACGTTCATGCGCCTGGGCCAGCATGCCAGGGGCATGGGAAAAGCCAGTCCGATGACCGCCGTGGGCCAGCCATGACCGATACCACCCAGGAACAACTACGCCGCGCCTGTGAGCAGGGCGACTACGCACTGCTGCTCGCCTCGATCCCCTATGCCCAACTCATCGGCGTCGACTGCACGCGCCAGGGCGACGATTTGGTATTTCGTTTGCCGGCCAACAAGGACAACATTGGTAACCCTTTACTGCCGGCCATCCACGGTGGGGTCATTGCTGGTTTCATGGAACTGGCGGCTGCGGTGCATCTGTTGATCGCCACCGGCGCACCGGGCGTGCCGAAAATCATCGACTTTTCCCTGGATTACCTACGCACCGGGCAGTTTCGCGACACCTACGCCAAATGCCAGGTCTGGCGCCAGGGTCGGCGGGTCGCCAACGTCGCGATTACCGCCTGGCAAGACGTCGAGGCCGAACCCATCGCCACCGCCCGGGCGCATTTCAAGATCCAGGAACCTTCAAAACCCGCGCGCCCTTGAAATCATCCCCTTTGCCCCCACCTTGTGGACATCCCGCCGCCAATCTCAGCGAGGCGGACACCACCATCCACTTGGAGTTTGATGACCATGAGCGTGGAAACTCAAAAGGAAACCCTGGGCTTCCAGACCGAGGTGAAGCAACTGCTGCACCTGATGATTCACTCGCTGTATTCGAATAAGGAAATTTTCCTTCGCGAGCTGATTTCGAACGCCTCTGACGCTGTCGACAAATTACGTTTCGAAGCCCTTTCCAAGCCTGAACTGCTGGAAGGCGGCGCTGAGCTGAAAATCCGTGTGAGCTTCGACAAGGACGCGAAAACCGTCACCCTCGAAGACAACGGCATCGGCATGAGCCGCGAAGAGGTGATCACGCACCTGGGCACCATCGCCAAGTCCGGCACCGCCGATTTCATGAAGAACCTGTCCGGCGACCAGAAGAAAGATTCCCACCTGATCGGTCAGTTCGGCGTCGGTTTCTATTCCGCGTTCATCGTGGCCGACCAGGTCGAAGTATTCAGCCGCCGTGCCGGCCTCGCTGCGAGCGAAGGCGTGCACTGGTCGTCCAAGGGCGAAGGCGAGTTCGAAGTCGCTACCATCGACAAGGCTGATCGCGGTACCCGCATCGTGCTGCACCTCAAGTCCGGCGAAGACGAGTTTGCCGATGGCTGGCGTCTGCGCAACATCATCAAGAAGTACTCCGACCACATCGCGCTGCCGATCGAGTTGCCGAAGGAAGTCGCCGCTGCCGAAGGTGAAGAAAAACCGGAAGTGGAGTGGGAAACCGTCAACCGCGCCAGTGCCCTGTGGACCCGTCCGCGCACTGAAGTGAAGGACGAGGAATACCAGGAGTTCTACAAGCACATCGCCCACGACTACGAGAACCCGCTGAGCTGGAGCCATAACAAGGTCGAAGGCAAGCTGGAATACAACTCGCTGTTGTACGTGCCGGCCCGTGCGCCGTTCGACCTGTACCAGCGCGAAGCGCCACGCGGGCTGAAGCTGTACGTGCAGCGTGTGTTCGTGATGGACCAGGCCGAATCGTTCCTGCCGCTGTACCTGCGCTTCATCAAGGGTGTGGTCGATTCCAACGACCTGTCCCTGAACGTTTCGCGGGAAATCCTGCAGAAAGACCCGATCATCGACTCCATGAAGTCGGCGCTGACCAAGCGCGTGCTGGACATGCTGGAAAAGCTGGCGAAGAACGAGCCCGAGCAGTACAAGAGCTTTTGGAAAAACTTCGGCCAGGTGATGAAGGAAGGCCCGGCCGAGGACTTCGCCAACAAAGAGAAGATCGCCGGCCTGCTGCGCTTTGCCTCGACCCAGGGTGACGATGGCGAGCAGATCGTTGGCCTGGCCGATTACCTGGCCCGCGCCAAGGAAGGCCAGGACAAGATCTACTACCTGACCGGTGAAACTTATGCACAGGTCAAGAACAGCCCGCACCTGGAAGTCTTCCGCAAGAAAGGCATCGAAGTGCTGCTGCTGACCGACCGCATCGACGAGTGGCTGATGAGCTATCTCAACGAGTTCGACGGCAAGAGCTTCGTCGATGTGGCCCGTGGTGACCTGGACCTCGGCAACCTGGATTCGGAAGAGGACAAGAAAGCCGCCGAAGAAGTCGCCAAGAGCAAGGAAGGTCTGGTCGAGCGAATCAAGACGGCCCTGGGCGACGCGGTCAGCGAAGTGCGTGTCTCGCACCGCCTGACTGACTCACCGGCGATCCTGGCCATCGGTGAGCAAGACCTCGGCCTGCAGATGCGCCAGATCCTCGAAGCCAGCGGCCAGAAGGTCCCGGACTCCAAGCCGATCTTCGAATTCAACCCAGCCCACCCGCTGGTGGAAAAACTCGACAACGAGCAGAGCGAAGAGCGTTTCGGCGATCTGTCGCACATCCTGTTCGACCAGGCGGCCCTGGCAGCTGGCGACAGCCTGAAGGACCCTGCGGCGTATGTGCGTCGCCTGAACAAGCTGTTGGTTGAACTGTCAGCTTAAGCAAGTGCAGGAAAAACCCGCTTCGGCGGGTTTTTTCATTTCTGGTGTTCCGTTCAAGAGGAGTCCGTCATGAGTCAGGTTACGGTTCGTTCGCTGGTCTATCAGATCGATGGTCAAAATTATGAAGGTCGCCTGGCCTTCGACGTCAGCCAGCAGGGTTCGCGCCCGGGGTTGCTGATGGCGCCCAATTGGATGGGCGTAGGGGCGGGGGCCGAGGAGATCGCCAAGTCGGTAGCCGCTAACGGCTATGTCGTGTTGATCGCCGATTTGTACGGCCAGGATGTACGCCCGAGCAATGCCGATGAGGCCGGGGCAGCGATGATGCCGCTCAAGAATGACCGGGCGTTGTTGCGCCAGCGCATGCAGGCGGCGCTCGAGCAATTGCTGAATCAGGGCGAAGCGGAGGTCGATGCGTCGAAACTCGCTACGTTCGGTTTCTGCTTCGGTGGCTGCTGTGCCCTGGAGCTGGCTCGCAGCGGTGCGCCGCTCAAAGCTGCGGTTTCATTCCACGGTACCCTCGATACACCGAATCCGGCCGATGCGCAGAACATCAAGGGCGCGGTGTTAGTGATGCATGGCGCCTCCGACCCGCTGGTGCCGAAAGAGCAACTGCCAGCCTTCGAAGACGAAATGAACGCCGCTGGTGTGGATTGGCAACTGCTGAGCTACGGTGGCGCGGTGCATTCGTTCACCGACCCGCAGGCCAATGTGCCGGGCAAGATGATGTACGACGCCAAGGTCGCCGGGCGTGCGTTCCGGTCGATGCATAACTTGTTGGATGAGGTGTTCAAAGACTGAGGTTGGGTTGAAGCAGAACCCTGTGGGAGCCGTTCTAGGGCAACTCGATCCGCTCGCTTTCCCCCGGCACAGTCGGCCAGTCCCCGGCCGCCCAGCGCCGGCGGGCCTCATCGATCCGGGCCGGGTCGCTGGAGACGAAGTTCCAGTTGATCCGTCGCGGCCCATCCAATGGCGCGCCGCCGAACAGCACGGCATGGCAGTCGCTGTCGGCAAACAGCGTCATCTCTTCGCCGACCGGCAGGACCACCAGCGAATGGGGTTCCACCGGTTCACCTTCAAGCCGTGCTTCGCCGCTGAGTACATACAGCGCCCGCTCTTCATGTTCGGTGGGAATCAGCAGCGACGTCGCAGTTTGCAGGTTCAATTCGGCATACAACGTAGGCGACAGCACCGGTACCGGTGATTCCAGGCAAAAGCCTGACCCGGCGATCATGCGGATGCTGACCCCCAGGTTATCGCTGACCGGCAGGCTGTGTGCCGGGTGATGGCTGTAGTGCCCCGGGCCCTCTTCGTGGGACTTGGGCGAGGCCAGCCAGACTTGCAACCCGTGCATGACGAAAGCGCTACCCAGCAATGATTCGGGCGTACGCTCGACGTGGGCGATGGCACTGCCGGCGGTCATCCAGCTGACATCGCCTGCCTCCACCACCTGGTCGGAACCCAGGCTGTCCTTGTGCTGGAGTTTGCCCTCGAACAGGTAGGTGAGGGTGGACAGCCCGATGTGGGGGTGCTGACGGATGTTCATGCCTTTGCCGGCCGGGTAGGTGGTTTGCAGCATGTGGTCGAAAAACACGAAAGGCCCGACACTGCGGCACTTGGCGGAGGGTAGCGGACGAAGAATCGGCTGGCCTTCGACGTCTTCGGCGCGGGGGTGAACGGTCAGGGGCGTGGTCATGTTGTCTTCCAGGTTGAACAACGGTTGCACGAAGCATAACCCGCCGCCGGCAGACGCGGCAGAGGCGCCTTGAACCCCGGCGGGACGGTTGGGGTCTACGCTGTTCATGGCTTTTGGAGACCCCCATGCCCTTGACCCGTTTGATCTTCGCCTGGCTGCTGGTCGTTTCGAGTAGCGGTGCCGTGGCCCGCGAATATGCCTACAGTGATGCGCATCTGCATTACGTCGATTTCTTTCAGGAAACCGCCGGCATGCCCAAGCTGCTCCAGGCGATGGCGGACAACCGTATCGAGCATGTGATGATTTCCGGTGTTCCGGTGGCCAAGAAATGGCATGAGGACGAGCCCAAGCGTCCTCGTTATTACGCCGGTGACGACGCGGATGCCTATTGGTACAGCGCCACCGACGTGATTGTCGCCGCCGCGGTGAGCAAGCTGACCGCCGAGCAACGCCAGCACTTTCATCCGTTCCTGTCGGGCTTCAATCCCAACGACAAGAACTCCGCCGCCCACATCCAACGCATGCTCGATCTCTACCCAGGATTGTGGCAAGGCATCGGCGAGGTATTCACTCGCCATGATGACCTCACGGCGCTCACCTCGGGCGACACCCCGCGGGCCAACAACGAAGCCATGACGCGGATCTATCACCTGGCGGCCGAGAACGACCTGCCGGTGATGCTGCATTCCAACATCACTTCCAAGCGCGAGAAAAACCCGTTGTACCTGGCAGAAATCGAAGAGCCGCTGCGCAATCACCCACACACACGCTTTATCTGGGCCCACGCCGGCACCAGCATGGAAATCCATCGCCACCAGACCCGCCTGGATTTTCTGTTGCCGACCCTGAGTCGCATGCTCGAGGCCTACCCAAATTTGTACATAGACCTGTCCTGGAGCGTGCTCACGCCGTACTTGCTGGACGAGGCGGGCAAGCCCCGTGAAGAGTGGGTAAAACTGGTGGAGCGCTTCCCGGAGCGCTTTATGGTGGGGTCGGATGTGGTCGGGCGATTCAACAAGCTGGGTAAGGAATTGCGCAGCTTCGATCCGTTCCTGGATGCCTTGCCGGAAGACGTGGCGAGGAAAGTGGCGCGGGATAACTTCCTTTCGGTATTGCCGCGTTCAGTGGCTCGCTGAGTCCGCTTTTGTGGCGAGGGAGCTTGCTCCCGCTGGGCTACGCAGTAGCCCCAACGTCTGGCGACTGCTGCGCAGTCGAGCGGGAGCAAGCTCCCTCGCCACAGGTCAATCCTATCCCCGGGCTATTGGTGGTATGACCAACATCGCTTTGTCATCAGCCTGTCACGCCCGCGTCATACCCTCGCGCTCATCTCAATCAAGGAGCGCACTATGCACCTCACCCGTTCAAGCGCACTGGTCGCGCTGTTGTTGACCTGCGGTCTGGCACAGGCCGAAGTCCGTGTCGAAGGTCCGGTGGAATACGGCGTCTTCGAAGGGCCGCAAGCCGAGCTGCAATCGGGAGAGCGAGTCCTGCGGCGCAGCAACGAACAGATCCGCCAGACCGAAAGCGTGCCGGCGAAGCTGGGCACCAAGTTCGGCATGCGCTACCAGTTGGCCGGCAAGGTCGCCGATGACCAGCCGTTGACCCTGTTGTACTTCACCCCCGGCATCCGCACTCCTGATGGCGTGCGTCACGATAAATTCGAAGTCATCCAGAAACTGGTGCCTGGCGCGCCGCAGGATGTGATGGCCTACGAGTTCACCGAAAGCCACGAAGTGGTACCGGGGGAGTGGCGGTTCATGGTGTTCCAGGGTGATCGGCTGCTGACGCAGCAGCGATTTGTCGTGCGCTGAATCCATCCACCACAGATCAAAAACTGTGGGAGCGAGCCTGCTCGCGATGGCGGTGGGACAGTCTCAGAAATGTCGACTGACATACCGCTATCGCGAGCAGGCTCGCTCCCACAAATGAACCCAGGTGTATTTGCCAGGCAAAAAAACGCCCCGAACCAGTCGGGGCGTTTTTCTGTGTGGCGTTAGCGGCGGGGGCTTACTTGCCCTGCCAGCGCTTCAGTACCAGGGTGGCGTTGGTGCCACCGAAGCCGAAGCTGTTGCTCATCACGGTATTGATTGTGGCGTTTTCGCGAGTCTTGGTCAGGATTGGCAGGTCGGCCACTTCCGGATCCAGCTCATCGATGTTGGCCGAACCGGCCATGAAGTTGCCTTCCATCATCAGCATGCAGTAGATCGCTTCGTGAACGCCGGCGGCGCCCAGGGAGTGACCCGACAGGCTCTTGGTGGAGCTGATGGCCGGGGCCTTGTCGCCGAACACTTCGCGCACACCTTTCATTTCCGCGACGTCGCCGACCGGAGTCGAGGTGCCATGGGTGTTGAGGTAGTCGATCGGTGCATCGACGGTGGACATGGCCATCTGCATGCAACGCACGGCGCCTTCACCGCTTGGTGCGACCATGTCGTAGCCGTCGGAAGTGGCGCCGTAGCCGACGATTTCCGCGTAGATTTTCGCGCCACGGGCCAGGGCGTGTTCCAGCTCCTCGACCACGACCATGCCGCCGCCGCCAGCGATGACGAAGCCATCACGGTCGGCATCGTAGGCACGGGAAGCTTTTTCCGGCGTGTCGTTGCGCTTGCTGGACAGGGCGCCCATGGCGTCGAACAGGAACGACTGGCTCCAATGTTCTTCTTCACCGCCGCCGGCGAACACGATGTCCTGCTTGCCCATCTGGATCTGTTCCATGGCGGTACCAATGCAATGGGCACTGGTGGCACAGGCAGAGGCGATGGAGTAGTTCAGGCCCTTGATCTTGAACGGCGTGGCCAGGCAGGCGGAAACCGTGCTGCTCATGGTCCGCGTGACGCGGTATGGGCCGACGCGCTTGACGCCTTTTTCGCGCAGGATGTCCAGCGCTTCCATCTGGTTCAAGGTGGAGGCGCCACCGGAGCCGGCGATCAGGCCGGTACGCGGGTTGGAAACCTGCTCTTCGGTCAGGCCGGAATCAGCGATGGCGTCCTTCATGGCCAGGTAGGCGTAAGCCGCCGCATGGCCGACGAAACGGTAGATCTTGCGATCGATCAGCTCTTCGAGGGGAAGGTCAATGGAGCCGGAAACCTGGCTACGCAGACCCATTTCAGCATATTCCGGGTTGAACCGGATGCCAGGGCGACTTGCACGCAGGTTAGCGGAGACGGTCTCTTTGTCATTGCCCAGGCACGAAACGATGCCCAGACCAGTGATAACGACGCGGCGCATGCGGATAACCCTTAGAAGTTGTCAGTGGAGGTGAAAACGCCGACCCGGAGGCCTTCGGCGGTGTAGATCTCGCGACCGTCCACGGCAACCGAACCATCGGCAATGGCCATGTTCAGCTTGCCCTTGAGGACGCGTTTGATATGAATGTTATAGGTGATTTTCTTGGCGGTCGGCAGGACCTGACCAAAGAACTTCACTTCGCCCGAGCCCAGGGCGCGACCACGACCCGGCAGGCCTTGCCAGCCGAGGAAGAAACCGACCAATTGCCACATGGCATCCAGGCCCAGGCAGCCCGGCATGACCGGATCACCTTCGAAGTGGCAGGCGAAGAACCACAGGTCCGGAGTGATATCCAGCTCGGCGACCAATTCACCTTTGCCGTACTTGCCACCCTCTTCGCTGATATGGGTGATGCGATCCACCATCAGCATGTTCGGGGCGGGCAGTTGCGCGTTACCTGGGCCGAACAGCTCACCGCGACTGCAGCGCAGCAGATCTTCCCGGGTAAAGGCGTTTTGTTTGGTCATGCGAGCTCCTCAATAGTCCCGTGCGGCAGGGTGGGGCAAATCTTCCCGGCCGATCGAAGCGTTCATGCCTCGAATCGACAGCCTACTCATAGACTATTGCGTTGTAGTGAAAGTCACAGCACACGGGAAATGAATGTACACCTGTGCACTGAAATTTTTATTCAAGCCCCAATCGAGGCTTGTTCGGGTGCCTAAGACTGCCGCACTTTCGCCTTTCACGCCAGTCACAGATGGTCCAGTGGCCTGTTCTAGTTCACCCAGCGCTGTAGAATCTGCTGCAGATCGATCCTTTTGAACGGCTTGGCCAGGTAATCGTTCATGCCCGCCGCGAGGCAGGCTTCGCGGTCGCCCTGCAACGCGTTGGCCGTCAGGGCGATGATGGGCACCTCGCCGCAGCCCGGCAACTGACGGATCTGCCGCGTGGCTTCGTAGCCATCGATGATGGGCAGCCGGCAATCCATGAGGATCGCCTCGAAAATCAGGCTTTCGGCGCTGCGTACCGCCTGGGCGCCGTCGGTGGCGACACTGACGGTGAAGCCCAGGCTGCGCAGCATGGCTTCGATCACCGTCTGATTGACCGGATTGTCCTCCACCAGCAACACGTTGCGACCTTCGCCGTCGCCGCTGCCGACGGCCAGTCGCGGCGCCAGGGGCGTTGGCGTCTGGCGCGACAGGGCCAGCGGGATCTCGAGGGTGAACACCGAGCCCCGACCTTCTTCGCTCTGGGCCCGCAGTGTGCCGCCCATGCGTTCGGCCAGGGTACGGGCGATCGGCAGGCCCAGGCCAGTGCCGCCGTAGCGCCGGGAGATCGAACTGTCGGCCTGCTGGAAGGCATCGAACATGCGCTCCAGGCTCTCGGCCGGGATACCGATGCCACTGTCGCGCACCGTGCAGGTGAACCACAGCAGTTCGTGGTCCAGGGCTTGCCATTGGCATTGCACGGTGACGCGGCCTTGCTCGGTGAATTTCAGGGCGTTGCCGATCAGGTTCACCAGAATCTGCCGTATCCGCGTCGGATCGCCCTGGACCTGCAGGGCCTGCATGTCGTCCGGGACCAGCAAGTCCAGGCCCAGCTTGCGCTGCGCGGCGCTGTGCTGAAAAGACTGCGCGCAACTGCCCACCAGCTCCGCCAGGTTGAACGGGATGTGCTCCAGTTCCAGGGCCGAGCGTTCGATGCGCGAGAAGTCGAGGATGTCGTTGATCACCTTCAGCAGGTGTTCGGTGGATTCTGACGCCAGCGCCGTGTACTCGTGCTGCTCGTCGGTCATGCGGGTGGTTTCCAGCAGTTGCAGCATGCCCAGTACGCCGTTCATGGGCGTGCGCAGTTCATGGCTCATCATCGCCAGGAACTCGGACTTTGCGCTGTTGGCTTTTTCGGCCTCTTCGCGGGTCTTGATCAGTTGAGCCATGGCCTGGTGCTGTTCGCGGCTGGCTTGCTCCAGACCGCCGGCCAGGTTGTTGATGTGCCGCGACAAGGCCCCCAGTTCGGCGTCATCGACGATGGGCAGTGGGGTGCTGTAGTCGCCTTGCTGGATGGCCTTGACCGCATTGCCGATGTCGCGGATCGGCCGTGACAGGTTGGTTGCCAGCCGACGCGCCACCAGGAAGGTGAACAACAGGGCGAACAGCGCCAGGATCGCGGCCTTGAACAGGATCTCCTGCTGTCGCTGACTGAAGGCGTCGCTGGACATGCCGACGATCACGCGGCCCAGGTAGTCTTCGCCGGACGCCTCGACGGATGTGCTGTTGCCCTGCAGGAAATCATTGTTCAGGGCAATGCGCTGCAGGCGCACCGGGGCCTGGAAGACTTCGATCTGCTGGGCGCGGCTGCGGGTTTGTTCGGGTTGTTCGACGTACACCAAGACTTTGTCGGTACTGTCCTGGACCTCCAGGAAGCGCACGTGTGGGGTCGCCAGGGTCGCGGTGAGCAGGCTTTCCAGGACTTCGTTGTTGCCGGAAATCACCCCGTACTCCGTGGCGGGAGCCAGTTGGTTGGCGATCAGTTGCCCGGTGTGATTGAGTTCCTGGCGCAAGTCCTGGATCCGCACGAAGGTAAAGAAGCTGATCAGCAGCACGGTCAGCAGCAACGCCGGGCCGAGGGCGATGAGCTGGGTACGGGTGTTGATGTCCCAACGGCGACGCAAGGTCATGGTCGGTGTTCTCCTTCGGCCAACGTTGCCGCGACGGATTCGGCGTCAATCGGTTCGATCCCCAGTGAGCGGGAGACCTGCCGGTTGCCCAGGACTTTGAAGCGGTCTGGATACAGCGTGCGCGGCCAGGTCGTGGCGGGGCGGTCGAGCAACTCGTCGAGAATCGCCAGCCAGTCTTGTTGGTCGCTGTAGGTACTGGCCAGGCTGCCGGCCTTGACGAAGGCGGCGCTGGGCCCGATCAGGGCGCGTTGCCGGGCATAGCTGCTGAGCAGCAGGTTCTTTACGGTCTTGGGGTTGTACAAGTCGGGGTCGTCGAGGCCCAACAGCACGTCGCTCTGGCCCAGCAGGTTGTGCAGGGGGCGGCTGTCGTTGGTGTCGTCCCAGCGTTCGCTGACGATGGCCAGGCCCAGTGGTGCCGCGGCTTGTTGGATGTCCTTGAGCAGGAATTCGCTGTGGGTGTCGTAAAGCACGCCGACGCGTCGCACTTGCGGCAGGATGGTGCGGATCAGCCGTAATTGCCGCGCCATCGGTGGATCGCTCCACAGCAGGCTCAGGTGAGCCGGCGTCGTCTCGCCCAGGCGGTCGCGGGCTTGCTGGCGGCTGATACGCAATACCAGGGTGGCCGGTCCCCGGGCGTCTTGCAGGCGCCAGTCGAGGCTGGGCAGGTCAAGCAGGACTAGGCGGACATTGCCCGGCAACTTGTCTGGTGCCGGTAGATTGGCCAGCGGGGTAAACCGCACGCTGTCTTCGGGGCGCAGGGCTTTCAGGGCCTGGGTGAAAGACTGCACGCCGGGGCTGTCCGCGGCACCGGTCAACAGGACTTCGGCCGCCCTAGCCTGGATGGGCGCCAGCCACGCAGCAAACACCAGGCATAGCGCCAGCGTCAGGCGGCCATGAAATGGCGACTTGCGGAGTGGATGCCGAGACATCTAGAACGACAACTCCGCGCTGAAGTACACGACATGGCGGGAGTCGTAGCGGTTGTCGCTGAAGGTGGTGGGCTGGTTGTCCAGGCGTTGTTGCAGGACCCCCGCCAATTCCAGGCTGGCCTTGCCCAGGGGGATACGCCGGGCGAGGCGGGTGTCCACCCGTTCGAAGCGATAGCCGTTCAGGGCGTCGGCGCCGTAATAGAACAGCGCGCTGTTCCAGCCCTGGCCCCAGTCCCGTAGCCAACCGGCCGAGCCGCTGTTGCGGGCGGTCAGTTGCTCGTCGAGGGGGTTGCTGGCCTGGGCATCGACATAGGCGTAGGTCAGGCGCAGACGGTCGGCGCTGGTCACACGCCAGTCGAACTGGGTTTCGGCCCCGGAAAACTGGGATTGGTTGGCGTTGCTGGCGATGTACTGATTGTTGCGCAGCGGCTCGCTGATCATGCCGGTGATTTCGTCATGAAACAGTTTCACGTCGACCGCCAGCCCCAGGTCCACGAAATAACCGTTGTAGCCCAGTTCCCGGGAGCGCATGTGCTCTTGTTCCAGGTTGCCCGGGCCGCGCGTCCGGACGAAGTAACGGGCACTGTTCTGGCCGAAGGCGGCGGGTTGCAGGTTGGTGACCTGATAGCTCCAGTTGACGTTGTTCTCGAACATGTCCGGGGAGCGCACAGCTTCGGAGTATACCGCCCGCAGGCCGTGGCGCGGGGTGATCAGGTAGTTGACCGCGACCCGTGGAGTCAGCGAGCTGCCGGTCAGGCGGGTGTCTTCGAACATCGCGCCGCCCTGCAACAGCCAATGCTCGGTGGCCCGCCATTCGAGCTGCCCGAACAGGCGCCAGGTGGTGTCGTCCAGGGTGCCGTTGAAGTACGTCTCCGAGTCGGCCCGGTCGTAGCGATAGTTGGCCCCAGTGACCAGGCGCAGGCTGTCGGACAGGCTCAGGGTGTCCTGGATCTCCAGGTCGTAACGCGATTCCCGGGCGCTCTGGTCGATATCGCCGCACAGGGTTTGCGAGGCGCCGTTGCGCCACTGGTCGAGCACCTGATTGGCCAACGCCTGTTCCTGTGGCGTGCCGGCTGGCGCGCCGCTGTTGATGTAGCTGGGGATATTGCGCGCCAGCTTCTCGGCATAGTAGGGGTTGAGTTGCCACAGGTCGGTCAGTTGCGGGCTGAAGGACACCTCGGCATCGCAGGCGCGCCAGGTCTGCTGGCGATCCCAGTGTTGAATCGAGCCTTGTACATAAACGCTGTGGTCGGGGTCCAGGTCGAGATTCCAGCGCAGCGAGCCGGCGTAGTCCTTGGCGATGACGTCGGAGTTATCCCCGGCGGCGGTAATCCCGGCAAACACGGGGCGGTAGGTATAGGGCCGCTGGTTGGTCCCGTCCTTGGCGTTCAATTGCCAGTCGATGCTCTGTCGTTCGTCCAGGGTCTGGCTGACGGACAAGTTGAAGCGGTTCAGGCGACGACTGTCGCGGTAATCGGCGCCGTTGCGGTCGCTGTCAAAGCCATCGTCTTCCTGGCCGGACAGCGACAGCCGCAGGTCACCGCCTTCCCAGCCGCTGCCCTGGCTGGCGTACCAGTCGCTGATGCCGCGTTGGCCTCGGGTGATTTTCAGCCGGGTGCCGTGGCTGTCGGCGGGGGCGCGGGTGATGATGTTGACCACTGCCATCAGTGCGTTGGCGCCGTAGCTGACGGTGTTGGGCCCGCGAAAGACTTCGATCCGCTCGATGTCTTCCATGGCCACCGGGATGTCGCTCCAGTCTACCGTTGCCAACCCGGCGCGATACACCGAGCGGCCATCGATCAGCACCTGCATGCGGCGGGCTTCGCTGGCGTTGGTGCCGTGGTAGTTCACGGTGGCCTGGTTGCCGCTGATGTTGCCGACCATCATGCCCGGCACCAGGCGCAGCAGTTCGCTGATATCGCGGGCGCCGCTGGCCTTGATCAACTCGCTGTCGAGCACGGTCATGCTGCCCGGCACCGCCGCTGGCGATTGCTTCAGGCGCGTGGCCGTCAGCACCTGGGGCAGGGGCTGGCTGTCCACGAACAAGTCGTCGCCCAGCACTGGCGGGCTGATGATCAGTGCCAATAACAGGGACGAACCTGGACGGGAGGGGCCAACGGACACGGCACAGCCTTTGATAATGGGAGGATGGCGGGCATGTTAACCGAGCTGAACGACTTTTCCATTCACGTTGACAGCATTTTCCTAGGAATTGATGGTCAGCTTCCTACAGCTGGCGGTAATTGTTGCCGGGGCTGGTCGCGATCTGGCCGCTCCGTATAATGCCCCGCATTGCCACTTGGTATGGATGAACGGATTGCATATGACTGAACAGCGCCCGATTGCGGTCCTGGGGGGCGGAAGTTTCGGTACCGCCGTGGCTAACCTGCTGGCCGAGAATGGTCACCCGGTGCGCCAGTGGATGCGTGACCCGGAGCAGGCCGAGGCCATCCGGGTCAACCGCGAGAACCCGCGTTACCTGAAGGGCATCAAGATCCGCCCGGAAGTGGAACCGGTGACTGACTTGCAGGCAACCCTGGAGGGCAGCGACCTGTTCTTCGTCGCCTTGCCGTCCAGCGCCTTGCGTTCGGTACTGGCGCCCTATGCCGAGCGCTTGAGCGGCAAGCTGTTGGTGAGCCTGACCAAGGGCATCGAAGCCCAGACCTTCAAGCTGATGAGCGAGATTCTCGAAGAAATCGCCCCCAAGGCTCGGATCGGTGTGATCTCCGGGCCGAACCTGGCGCGGGAAATCGCCGAGCATGCCCTGACCGCCACGGTGGTCGCCAGTGAAGATGAAGAGCTGTGCCAACGGGTCCAGGCCGCATTGCATGGCCGCACCTTTCGGGTCTACGCCAGTGCCGACCGTTTCGGTGTGGAACTGGGCGGGGCGTTGAAGAACGTCTATGCGATCATTGCCGGCATGGCGGTGGCGCTGGGCATGGGCGAGAACACCAAGAGCATGCTGATCACCCGTGCGCTGGCGGAAATGACCCGTTTCGCCGTCAGCCAGGGCGCCAATCCGATGACCTTCCTGGGACTGGCCGGCGTGGGCGACCTGATCGTCACCTGTTCCTCGCCCAAGAGTCGCAATTACCAGGTCGGTTTTGCCCTCGGCCAAGGCTTGAGTCTCGATGAGGCCGTGTCGCGCCTGGGTGAAGTGGCCGAAGGGGTCAACACCCTCAAGGTGCTCAAGGCAAAATCCCAGGAGGCGGGAGTGTACATGCCGCTGGTCGCCGGGCTGCACGCGATTCTGTTCGAAGGGCGCACGCTTGAGCAGGTGATCGAGCTGTTGATGCGTGGCGAACCGAAGACCGACGTCGATTTCATTTCCACCAGCGGTTTCAACTGAAACGCTATTGATCGCAAGCAGGAGCGAGCCATGAACGATCCGCAAGGGCAACCCCAATACGAATCCATCCTGCTGCGTGTGCTGTGGATGGTGATTTATCTGCTGGTCTGGCAGGTGGCGCAATTCATCCTCGGTGCCGTGGTGCTGGTGCAATTGATCTATCGGCTGATCTACGGCGCGCCCAGTGCCAGCCTGATGAATTTCGGCGACAGCCTGAGCCAGTTCCTGGCCCAGATCGGCCGTTTCGGCACTTTCCACAGCGACCAGAAACCCTGGCCGTTCGCGGACTGGCCGACTCCGCGCACGCCTGAAGGCGAAGCCCCTCACACCGTGGCACCGGCTCCGCATCCCGTTCGGGACGAGGAACCGAAGCTATGAAATTGTGGGTATTGCGCCATGGTGAGGCTGAGCCGTACGGTGCCCGTCCCGATCCGGAGCGGGCCCTGACGGCTCACGGTCGCGAGGAAGTGTTGCGCAGTGCCGCGCATTTGATCGGCCAGCCGCTGACCGCCATTTACGCCAGCCCCTATTTGCGCGCCCAGCAGACCGCACAACTGGTGCGCGAAGCGCTGGGTTTTCAGCCTGAGCTGATCACGGTGAACTGGCTCACGCCGGACACCCGGCCGCAAAAAGTCCTGGAGCGCCTCGAGGACCAGGACAATGTGCTGCTGGTCAGCCATAACCCTTTGGTGGGCAGCCTGCTGGGCTTTCTGCAACACGGCCACCTGCAACATCCCGAGCAAGTGCAAACCGCCGGGCTGGCTGAGCTGGAAGGCGACATGCCGCTGGCCGGAACGATGAGGCTCAAAGGGATCAGGCATCCCTGAACCGGTCGATTGCAGCACTGGGCAAAACAACAATCACACAGGAAGGGCAACGATGAGTCTGTGGCGCACCACCCCCAACATCGAGCAACTGAACGCCGCCGGTAGAAACACCATCAGCGAAGTGCTGGACATTCGTTTCGAGTCTTTCGACGACGAATCCCTGACCGCCAGCATGGTGGTCGATCAGCGCACCCACCAGCCGTTCGGCCTGCTGCATGGCGGTGCTTCGGTGGTGCTGGCCGAAACGGTCGGGTCCATGGCCGCCTATCTCTGTGTCGATGCCAGCAAGTTCTATTGCGTGGGCCTGGAAATCAATGCCAACCATCTGCGCGGCGTGCGCAGCGGACGGGTGACCGCCACGGCCCGGATGGTTCATCTGGGCCGCACCACCCAGGTCTGGGACATCCGCCTGGTCAATGACGAGGGCAAGGTCAACTGCGTGTCGCGCCTGACCATGGCGGTGGTGCCGCTGGGCGAGCAACCGCCGGCGCGTTGATGCTCTAGTGGGATGCAATCCTGTGGTGAGGGGATTTTCTGTGGGAGCAAGGCTTGCCCGCGATGGAGTCGACGCGCAACACCTGATCCACCCCAGCGTCTGCATCGCGGGCAAGCCTTGCTCTCACAAGTCTCCTCGCCACATGGGGCAGTGCTCACAGCTTGATAGCCCCATAGCCCAACCCCGACTGTCATCATTCCTGTCAGTTACGGTCATTGCCGTGCCGTCGGGTTCTGCGGACAATCTGCCCCAGTTCCCCCAATGGATCGGCTGTCATGTCGCAACAGATATTTTTCACCCACGCCAATGGTTTTCCTTCGGCCACCTACGGCAAGCTGTTCGCTGCCCTGGCGCCGCAGTACCAGGTCGCGCATCTGGAGTTGCACGGGCATGACCCGCGTTTCCCGGTGGACGATAACTGGCACAACCTGGTGGATGAACTGATCCATCACCTGGAACAGCAACCGGCGCCGGTATGGGGCGTCGGGCATTCCCTGGGTGGTGTGCTGCACCTGCACGCGGCGTTGCGTTGCCCACAGCTGTATCGCGGCGTGGTCATGCTCGATTCGCCGGTGCTGACCCGTACCGACCAGTGGGTGATCCTGGCCGCCAAGCGCCTGGGTTTCATCGACCGCCTGACCCCGGCTGGACGGACCCTGGGGCGGCGTGAGGAGTTTGCTGACCTGGCGTCGGCCCGAGAGTATTTTGCCGGCAAGACCCTGTTCCGCGGTTTTGACCCGGAATGCTTCGACGCCTACTTGCAACACGGGTTGCAACAAGTCGGCGACCGATTGCGGCTGCGCTTTGACCCCGCCACTGAAATCAGTATCTACCGCGGCGTGCCGCACACCAGTCCCGGGCGACCCCGCAAGCTCAAGGTGCCGCTGGCAGTGGTGCGCGGCCGGCAGAGTCGCGTGGTGATGCGCCATCACACCCGCTCGGTGGGGCGTATGCCCCATGGTGAGTCCCTGAGCATGCCCGGCGGCCATATGTTCCCCCTCGAACGTCCACAGGACACGGCCAACCTGCTCAAGAACCTGTTCCAGCGTTGGGAAGGGCACAGCGCATGAGTGTGGTCGAGGAAGTCCGCCTGAGCCTGCCTCACATCGAGCTGGCGGCCCACTTGTTCGGCCCGGAAGCCGGGCTGCCGGTGATTGCCCTGCACGGTTGGCTGGACAACGCCAACAGCTTCGCCCGCCTGGCGCCCAGGCTCGAGGGCCTGCGAGTGATTGCCCTGGACATGGCCGGCCACGGTCACTCCGGGCATCGACCAGCCGGTGCCGGCTATGCCCTCTGGGACTATGCCCATGATGTGCTGCAAGTCGCCGAACAACTGGGCTTGAAGCGTTTCGCCCTGTTGGGGCATTCCATGGGCGCCATTGTGTCGCTGGTGCTGGCCGGTTCCCTGCCGGAACGGGTGACGCACCTGGGCTTGATCGACGGGGTGATTCCTCCTACAGCCAAAGGCGATAACGCCGCCGAACGCATGGGCATGGCCCTGCAGGCGCAGCTGGATTTGCAGCAAAAACGCAAGCCGGTCTACAAAACCCTCGACCGGGCCATCGAGGCGCGGATGAAGGGGCTGGTGGCGGTCAGCCGCGAGGCCGCCGAATTGCTGGCCCAACGCGGCCTGATGCCGGTGCCCGGGGGCTATACCTGGCGTACCGACAACCGCCTGACCCTGCCATCGCCCCTGCGCCTGACCGATGAACAGGCCATGGCATTCGTGGCGCGGGTCGCTTGTCCGGCGCATCTGGTGGTGGCGGCCGATGGCATGCTGGCCCAGCACCCGGAGTTGCTGGAGCGTCTACCCTTCAGTCATGAGCAGTTGCCCGGCGGTCATCATTTGCACCTGAACGACGAGGCCGGTGCCGCGCTTGTAGCAGACTGTTTCAATCGGTTCTTCACCGTTCCTTGACTTGCGCCGGGCAACTGTCGAGGCTGAGCGGGTTGAAAGGGAGACAACCATGACAGACCTCTGTTTAGCAGCCTCGCGCTGCATCGACGACGCCCGTTGCGTCCAAGCGTCCCAGGCCAAGCCGATCCAATGAAAGTATCCGTTCATTCACTCGTCCTGCTGGTGCTGGCCTGCCTCAGCCCGGCGTCGTTCGCCGTCGATGTGCCGGGCAGCCGCGACCTGGAGCGCGTACCGCGCATGCCCGACGCGCAGATTGTCGATTATCGGCAAACCAGCGACCTGGAACGCGTCTACCCCATGGGCTCGATCCGCAAGATCAGCGGTCAGCTGCGTTTCGACGGGCAGGTCGATGCCCGTGGCAATGTCACCTCGGTCACGTACGAACTGCCGCCGGAGCATTCCGCCACCCAGGCCTTTACCGCGGCGCGCGAAGCACTGCAGAAACAGGGGGCCGAGCTGTTGTTCTGGTGCCAGGCCCGCGATTGCGGCGAAAGCAGCCTGTGGGCCAACGACGTCTTCGGCAATGCCAAACTCTATGGCGCCGACAGTGGCCAGGCCTTCTTGTTGCTGCGCCTGGCGCCGCCGGCGGACAACACGCTGATTGCGCTGTATGCCATCACCCGCGGCAATCGCAAGGCCTACCTGCATGTCGAGCAGTTCGAGGCGAACGCGGCGCTGGGGGACCTGCTGCCGACGTCGGCCACGCTGCTGCGCCAGCTCAAGGACACTGGAGTCCTGGACTTGCCGCGTCTTGCCGGTGAACCCGACGACACCTGGTTGCGCCTGTTGTCCCGGGCGCTGAACCTGGACACGGGCCTGCGGGTCAGCATTGCCGGCCCCAGGGCCGAGGCCTGGCTCGAGGCTCTGGCGAGCCAGGGTGTCCGGGCGGCGCGGATGGAGACCGCCAGCGGCGAAGCGGCGGGATTGCACCTGGAGTTGCTGCGCTAAGCTGTCTCGGGGCAGCGGGTTTCACCGCGTTGCTTCGGTCCTGTTCATTTTTTCGAGACCCTACATGCTCAATAACGATCGGCTGTTGGTGCAGATCCTGCTCCTGGTGTTGTTCGGCGCAAGCCTCTGGGTCATGGCGCCGTTCTGGTCGGCGCTGTTCTGGGGCGCGGTGCTGGCTTTCGCCAGTTGGCCGCTGATGCGCCTGCTGACCCGCTGGGTCAATGGCCGCGAATCCCTGGCGGCGGCGTTGCTGACGGTGGGCTGGATGCTGCTGGTGGCGGTGCCGCTGGTGTGGTTGGGGTTCAACCTGGCCGACCATGTACGCGATGCCACGGCGTTCATCAAGGACGTGCAGGTCGACGGCTTGCCTGAAGCCCCCGACTGGCTGGCCGGCGTGCCGTTGGTAGGCGGGCGACTGGTAGGCATCTGGAACAGCATCGACCAGCAGGGTGCGGCGATGATGGTGTCCATCAAGCCGTACCTGGGCCAGGTCGGCAATTGGCTGCTGGCCCGCAGCGCGCAGATTGGCGGCGGCATGCTCGAACTGACCCTGAGCATCGTGTTCGTGTTCTTCTTCTATCGCGACGGCCCGCGCCTGGCGGTGTTTGTCCACGGCTTGCTGGAGCGCCTGATCGGCGACCGTGCCGGTTACTACATCGAACTGGTGGCCGGTACGGTGCAGCGGGTGGTCAACGGTGTGATTGGCACGGCGGCGGCCCAGGCCGTGCTGGCGCTGATCGGCTTCTTGATCGCCGGGGTGCCGGGCGCGCTGGTACTGGGTATCGTCACCTTCCTGCTGAGCCTGATCCCCATGGGGCCACCCCTGGTCTGGATCCCCGCCACGGCGTGGCTGGCGTGGAAGGGGGAGTACGGGATGGCGGTGTTCCTCGGCATCTGGGGCACGTTCATCATCAGTGGCGTGGACAACGTGCTCAAACCCTACCTGATCAGCCGTGGCGGAAACCTGCCCTTGGTTATCGTGCTGTTGGGGGTGTTCGGCGGGTTGATCGCCTTCGGCTTCATCGGCCTGTTCATTGGTCCGACCTTGCTGGCGGTGGCGTATAGCCTGTTGACGGACTGGAGCAAAAGCCAGGCGCGGTAGCCCACCCCAGAGGCAAGCACAAACCTTTGTGGCGAGGGGATTTATCCCCGCTGGGTTGCGAAGCGACCCCAAAAACTGCCGGCTCGTTCAGCCTGACACTCCGGGTCGTCTGATTTTAGGGCTGCTGCGCAACCCAGCGGGGACAAATCCCCTCGCCACAAGTGAGTTTCAATCCAGGCTTGCCGGTGAATCAGGTTGCCACGTTCAGGTGTTTACCCACGGTGGCGACGTTATCCAGCGAGTATTGCCGGCTGAGGTTGGCGATCATTCTGTTCAACGCTTCGCTGACATTGGCCTGTTCGGTGGAGCTGTCGCTGCGGCGACCGGCCTGCAAGGCGCTGTTGAATTCGTCGCTGCTGACACCACCGCTGCTGTCGCTGTCGAGTGCTTCCATCAGCATCGCGCTGGTGTCGGTGCTCGTGGACGTACCGTTGCTGGCCTGCAAGGCGCTGCTCAGTTCGCTGGCGGTGACGGTGGCGTCGCCATCGGCATCGAGCTGGCTGAACAGCTCTTCACTGGAGGTCTGTTGCGGTGGTGGCGGTGGCGCAAGGCTGGCGGCGAGTTCGTCAAGGCTGACAGTGCCGTCCTCGTTCTTGTCCAAGGCCGAGAACACTTGCTGGCTGTCGGCATCGCTGTCCGTGCTGGCCAGGCCGTTGCTCAACTCATCGCTGCTGACCACACCATCACCGTCGGTGTCCAGGACGCTGAGCAGCGCATCAGCCAGTTCGGTATTTGGCGCCTGGTCTCGTGGCGGCGGAGGTGGCGGCGCCATTGCGGCCATTTCCTCGCCGCTCAGGTCACCGCTGCCGTCACTGTCCAGGTCGCCGAAATTGTCGCTCAGGCTGACCAGGATGCCATCGTCGCTTTTTTGCGACAGGGCGGTGCTCAACTCTTCCTGATTGACCGAACCGTCGCCGTCACTGTCGAGCTTGCTCAGCAGTTCCTTTTGAAACTGCTGGCTGCGGGCACTGCTGGTTGCGGTACTGCTGGTGCTGGTATAGGTCGAGTAACTGCTGACGCTACCAATCATGGGCGCTCTCCTTGGGCTGGGATAGCCGGTGGGTGCACCGGCTTATGCAGCCTCGGCGGGGTAGTTGTCGTGGGTATGTGGAGTTTGTACCGGTGGCTGTACAAAACCTTCAGATCGACGCTCCCACAGGTGATAGGTGTGTTCTCAGGTACGAGGCAGGCTGATCACCGCCGTCAACCCACCCCCCGGTGTCTCTTCCAGGGTCAATTGTCCGCCCAGGCGTTCGGCGGCTTCCCGGGCGATGGTCATGCCCAGGCCAACACCACCGGAATTGCGGTTGCGCGAGCCTTCCAGGCGATAGAAGGGCTCGAACACGGCTTCGCGTTTGTCTGCGGCAATACCGGGACCGTGGTCGATGACCCGGATCAGAACCCGTTGAGGCTGGTCCTCCAGGGTAATCTCTGCATGGCCGGCGTAGCGCAGGGCATTGTCGATGAGATTGTTGAGGCACGAGCGCAGCGCCATCGGTTGTACCCGCAGGGGGGCGCAGCTGCCGCTGACGTGCACATCGGCGCCCCGGTCCTGGGCGTTTTCGCTCAACGATTCCGCCAAGGCCTGCACATCCATCCATTGCAGCTCTTCACTGGTGCGCTGTTCGTGCAAGTAGGTGAGGGTGGCATCGAGCATGCCGATCATGTCGTCCAGATCCTGGCGCATCTGGCTTTGCAGCTTGACGTCATCGATCTGCTCAAGGCGCAACTTGAGCCGCGAAAGCGGCGTGCGCAGGTCATGGGACACGGCGCCGAGCATGCGCGAACGTTGCTGCACTTGCTCGCGGATCCGCTTCTGCATCAGGTTGAATGTATGGGCTGCCTGACGCGCCTCACGGGGCCCGTTTTCATCCAGCGGCGGGCTGTCGAGGTTTTCGCTCAGGCGCTCGGCCGCCTCGCTCAGGCGCTGGATTGGTCGGGTCAGGAGTTTGGCGCCGTACCAGGCCGCGACGATCAGGAACACGAATTGAAAGGTCAACGGCACCACCGGGCCACCGAACCAAGGACGTGGTGGACGGTTGGGGGGCGGGCCGTATCGCGGAGGGGCTTCGCCTTGTTGGTTCATGCCAGGTGACGGCCCGGGTGGTGGCTGGTCGTAATGGAAAAACCAGGCAAAGGCCAACAGGTGCGCCAGGACAATCGCCAGCAGGAGCACACCAAACAGGCGGCCGAACAGGGAGTCCAGGCGCAGTCGCATCAACCGATGTCCCGGGCGTCGAACAAGTAGCCTTCACCGCGCACGGTCTTGATCAGTTGGGGGGCCTTGGGGTCGTCGCCCAGCTTCTGGCGCAGGCGCGATACAAGCAGGTCGATGCTGCGGTCGAAGGCCTCGATGGAGCGCCCGCGAGCCGCGTCCAGCAGTTGTTCGCGGCTGAGCACCCGGCGCGGCCGTTCGATGAAGACCCACAGCAGGCGGAATTCGGCGTTGGACAGCGGCACCACCAGCCCGTCGGCGGAGATCAGTTGGCGCAGCACGCTGTTGAGCCGCCAGTTGTCGAAACGGATATTGGCCCGCTGCTCGGTACGGTCGTCGCGCACCCGGCGCAGGATGGTCTGGATACGCGCCACCAGTTCCCTGGGTTCGAACGGCTTGGCCATGTAGTCATCGGCGCCCAGTTCCAGGCCAATGATGCGGTCGGTGGGCTCGCAGCGAGCGGTGAGCATCAGGATCGGGATGTCCGATTCTGCACGCAGCCAGCGGCACAGTTGCAGACCGTCTTCCCCCGGTAGCATCAGGTCTAGCACGATCACGTCGAAGTGCTCGGCCTGCATCACCTGGCGCATCGCGGCGCCATCGCTCACGCCGCTGGCCCGTATGCTGAAGCGGGCCAGGTAATCGATCAGCAGCTCGCGGATCGGCACATCGTCATCGACGATCAGTGCGCGGGTACTCCAGCGCTTGTCATCGTCGGGCACTTTTTGATCGTCAGAATTTGCAACAGGGGTGTTCTGCATGGATGCATCATCTGCCAGGTAAGCTGCCAACCGCAAAGAAGGCGGCGAGGTTGAGGCTTCAGCATAGGCTTCGCGCCGCAGGGCGTGAAGCGCTGAAAGGACGGGTTGCGGCGCCAGACGGTAGCGTGTCGGCGTGTTGCGCGCATGTCATGAATGTATCGGCTTAGACACAAAGGCCGGTATCGTCCATGCTGCTCTGGACGCGATGATGATTTACCGATTATCGGGTCCCGCACGGGCGCTGGTTCCGCTACAATGCGCGCCGATTTCGACTTGCCTGAGAGCCCGCTCATGTCCGCCTGCCAGACGCCCATTATCGTCGCCCTGGATTTCCCTACCCGTGACGCCGCCCTGAAGTTGGCCGACCAGTTGGACCCCAAGCTCTGCCGGGTCAAAGTCGGCAAGGAACTGTTCACCAGTTGCGCTTCGGAAATCGTCGGGACCTTGCGTGACAAGGGTTTCGAAGTGTTCCTGGACCTGAAATTCCACGATATCCCCAACACCACCGCCATGGCCGTCAAGGCTGCCGCGGAGATGGGCGTGTGGATGGTCAACGTGCATTGCTCCGGCGGCCTGCGCATGATGGCAGCCTGCCGTGAAGTGCTGGACCAGCGCAGTGGGCCGAAACCGTTGCTGATCGGCGTGACCGTGCTGACCAGCATGGAGCGCGAGGACCTGGCCGGGATCGGCCTGGACATCGAGCCTCAGGAGCAGGTGCTGCGGCTGGCGGCGCTGGCGCAGAAGGCCGGCCTGGACGGCTTGGTCTGTTCGGCCCTGGAAGCCAGCGCCTTGAAAGCGGCCCATCCGTCGCTGCAACTGGTGACCCCGGGGATTCGCCCGGCGGGCAGCGCCCAGGACGACCAGCGTCGTATCCTGACTCCGCGCCAGGCATTGGACGCTGGGTCCGATTACCTGGTGATCGGCCGTCCGATCAGCCAGGCGGCCGATCCGGCCAAGGCGTTGGCGGCGGTCGTGGCTGAACTGGCCTGACCAAACCCTGAAGATCCCTTGTGGGAGCGGGCTTGCTCGCTCCCACAGGTGTTTTGTGACTAGACCTTCAATACCAGTTTCCCGAAATTCTCCCCACTGAACAATTTGGTCAGTGTCTCGGGGAACGTTTCCAGCCCTTCGACGATGTCTTCCTTGCTCTTGAGCTGCCCCTTGGCCATCCAGCCGGCCATTTCCTGCCCGGCGGCGGCGAACTGCGCGGCGTAGTCCATGACCACGAAACCTTCCATGCGCGCCCGATTGACCAGCAGCGACAGGTAGTTGGCGGGGCCCTTCACCGCTTCCGTGTTGTTGTACTGGCTGATGGCGCCGCAAATCACCACGCGGGCCTTGAGGTTCAAACGGCTGAGCACGGCGTCGAGGATGTCGCCCCCGACGTTGTCGAAATACACATCCACGCCTTTGGGGCATTCGCGTTTGAGGCCGGCGTGGACGTCTTCGTTCTTGTAGTCGATGACGCCGTCGAAGCCCAGCTCATCGATCAGGAACTTGCATTTATCGGCCCCGCCAGCGATGCCCACCACACGACAGCCTTTGATCTTGGCGATCTGCCCGGCAATGCTCCCCACCGCCCCGGCGGCACCCGACAGCACCACGGTCTCGCCGGCCTTGGGCGCGCCGACGTCCAGCAGGGCGAAATAGGCGGTCATGCCGGTCATGCCCAGCGCGGACAAATAACGTGGCAGCGGCGCCAGTTTCGGATCGACCTTGTAGAAACCTCTTGGCTCGCCGAGGAAATAATCCTGCACGCCCAACGCACCGTTGACGTAGTCCCCGACCGCGAACCCAGGGTTGTTCGAGGCGATCACCTGGCCGACACCCAATGCCCGCATCACTTCACCGATGCCGACCGGCGGGATGTAGGACTTGCCCTCGTTCATCCAGCCGCGCATGGCCGGATCCAGGGACAGGTATTCGTTCTTTACCAGGATCTGGCCGGCTGCCGGCTCGCCGACCGGGACTTGTCGATAGGTGAAAGTCTCACGGGTCGCCGCGCCTACCGGGCGTTTGGCGAGCAGGAACTGGCGATTGGTCTGGGCAGTCATGGCTGGCACTCAAGATGAATGGAGTCTTGTTGATAGACCTTCGAAGCGTTTGCCGCAAGGTTTGCTGATCCAGCGAATGCAGTTCGATCCAAGCCGGTGATAGTTCGCCCCAGGGCCTTATCACTGGTGCCCATGAATGCTCAAACGGCAATTGGATAGTGCTGCCGCGTCCTCGAGACCTGTGACTAGACTGTCGGCATCCCCCGCATTCTTCGAGGAACAGACAATGAGCATGACGTTTTCCGGACAAGTCGCCGTGGTCACGGGCGCAGCCGCAGGCATTGGCCGCGCCACTGCCCTGGCGTTCGCGGCCGAGGGCCTGAAAGTGGTGGTGGCTGACCTGGACGTGGCGGGCGGCGAGGGCACGGCGCAGTCGATTCGGGAGGCGGGCGGCGAGGCAGTATTCGTGCGCTGCAACGTGACGTTGGAAAGCGACGTACAGCATCTGATGAACGAGGTGATCAATACCTACGGTCGCCTGGATTATGCCTTCAATAACGCCGGGATCGAGATCGAGAAGGGCAAGTTGGCCGACGGTACCCTTGATGAGTTCGACGCGATCATGGGGGTCAATGTGAAGGGCGTCTGGCTGTGCATGAAGTACCAGTTGCCGCTATTGCTCGCCCAGGGCGGCGGCGCGATCGTCAATACGGCCTCGGTGGCTGGCCTGGGTGCCGCGCCGAAGATGAGTATCTATGCAGCGTCCAAGCATGCCGTGATCGGCCTGACCAAATCGGCCGCCATCGAGTACGCAAAGAAGAAAATCCGCGTGAATGCGGTCTGCCCGGCGGTGATCGACACCGACATGTTCCGTCGTGCCTATGAGGCGGACCCGAAAAAAGGCGAGTTCGCCAATGCCATGCACCCGGTGGGGCGTATTGGCAAAGTCGAGGAAATCGCCAGCGCTGTGTTGTATTTGTGCAGTGATGGTGCAGCGTTCACCACAGGGCATTCCCTGGCGGTAGACGGCGGGGTTACGGCTTTCTGAGGACGGTCTGCCAAGACTGTAGGAAATAGCCCGCACTGGTTGCGGGCTTTTTCTTGGGCGGCGCAAAAGTTCTTGGAAGGGACCATCAATGTGTTTCAAAGAGTGAGAATCAGCGGTTTTGATGTTGTTGTCTTACATCGTCTGGCGGCGGCCTGTGCTTAACTGTTTCCGGAAATAAAACAAACGCTTAGGAGCTTGGTTACTCATGGAATTGAGAATCGACCGACAGGCCCTGGTGCCCGTCGTGCAGCAAATTGTCGACGGGCTGGCGGGCTGGATCCGACAGGATGCGGTGCAACCGGGGACTCGACTGCCATCCGTCCGCCAACTGGCGCGGCAGAACCTGCTCAGCCAGTCCAGCGTCAATGAAGCGTGCGAACGCCTGGTCGCCCAAGGCCTGTTGGCGTCCCGCCATGGTTCCAGCTTCTTTGTCGCACCACCCCTTTCCCCCGTGCACGAGCCCACTGACCAGAATCGACAGCCAGATGCGCTTGCCGATGGGGGCGAAAGCGCGCAACGGGAATTGAAGTTGGGGTGTGGCGGGCTGCCCGAGAGCTGGCGTGAAAGTGATGACCTGGGTTATGCGATCCGTCAGGTCACCCGTACCGACATGGCGGGGTTGTTCAACTACAGCACGCCGTTGGGGCTGCCCGCCCTGCGCGAGCAACTGTCCAGGCGTCTGAAACAATTCAGTATCGAGGCCGATAAAAACCTGATCCTGACCACCACCGGGGCGACCCATGGGTTGGACCTCATCGTACGGACACTGTTGCCGCCAGGCTCCTGTGTGGTGGTGGAGAGTCCCGGCTATTCAAACCTGTTCGACCTGCTCAAGCTGCACAAGATCGACATGATCGAACTGCCCAGGACTCCGCGCGGCCCGGACGTCGATGCGCTGCAAGACCTGCTGGCGATGCACCGGCCTACTGCGTTGTTCGTCAACAGTGCCTGCCATAACCCGACCGGTAGCAGCCTGGCTCCGGCCGTCGCTCAACGGCTGCTGCAACTGACGAAGGAACACGCCGTGCTGGTGATCGAAGACGATGCTTATGGCGACTTCCAGAGCTCGGCACGGACCCGGCTGGCGGCGCTGGATCCCGATGTGGTCTACGTGGGCAGTTTCTCGAAAACCCTGAGCAGCTCGTTGCGCGTCGGTTTCGTGGTGGCCGGGCCATCCATCATCGCGCGGCTGAGCGAGGTCAAGGGCATTACCAGCATGGGTGGGTCGCGGTTCTGTGAGTCGGTCCTTGCCTGCCTCCTGGCCAATGGGGCCTATCGCAAGCTGGTCCAGCGCCAGCGCCAGCGCCTGGGCGCCGATATGGGGGTGTTGTTGCAGGTATTGGAGGACGCCGACTGGGAGGTCTTTGGCAAACCGGCCGGTGGGCTTTTCATCTGGGCAAGACCGCCATTGTGTGACTACGCTGGAGTGCAGCGCCTGGCCAAGCGGTTCGGCGTGCAGCTGTCTTCGCGTACAGCGTTCAGCCCTTCGGGCGCCGACAGCGACTGGCTACGGATCAACGTGGCCTATGCCCGGGACCCCAGAGCGCAGGCATTCTTTCGGGCCACGGCTCTGGATCGACCTCGAGTGTCCTGAAAACGACGCGGCTGTAGCTTTTTGCCATTATTCCGACGCCAGCATCTTGTGTTGCAGGGCGTCTCGTTGCGAATCTGCGATCAACACACACTGGCAGAGGACTGAGCGCAATGATTTCGGCCGTGCAAGGACGTTTTGCCAACCTGGGTATGGCAAAGAAACTGGGTATCGGGTTTGTCCTGGTGTTGCTGCTGACCGCCGTGGTCGCGGCCATCGGTGTCTGGTCCCTGCAGACCATCAGTTATCGATTCGACGGCCTGAAACAGATGTCGTCCCTCAACAGCGGATTGCTCAAGGTCCGGCTGCTGGAGCAGGAATACGCCTCGCGTTCCGACCCCAAGACCGCCGACGCCCTGCGCCAGGGTGTCGATGGGCTGGTGGCCCAGGCGAACGAACTCAAGGTGCAGTCGGCTGCCAACGTACCAGTGATGAACGACGTGGAGCAGGCGCTGGCCGCGTATCGCAAGGCGTTCGACGAATTTGTCGGGTTGAGCCAGAGCAAGGACCTGGCGCTGGAAATGGCCAGTTGGTCGGTGTCCAGCGTCGCCAATAACCTGGACGTGTTGCAGGCCGGGCTGGCGGATGACGGCGCCTATACCTTGAAAGACACCGAAGGCAAGGAGGGGGCCGAGTTCATCGAGCAGGCCAACCAGGTCAGCGAAGTGTCGCGGTTGATGTTGCAAGCCATGAATGAAGCGCGGGTCCGCTTGGATCAGAGCCGCAAGGGCAATGTCGAGGGCGCCGGGCAAGGCAGCATCGAGCAGGCCGAGCAGGCGATGAAACTGGCCGAAGCGCTCAAGACCACCGTCAAGGACCCGGGTTACCAGACCGTTCTGAATGAAGTGGCCGGGCATATTGGCGGTTTCAATGATCAACTGGCCGAATACACCGGTCTGTTGGCAAAGGAAAAAGTCGTCTACCAGCAACTGCACGAGCGCGCCGCCCAGGTGGTGGAGCGGGTGGACCAGGCCTTCAGTGCCGAAGACCATGCCATGCAGGCCGAACTGAAGAAAAACTCGCTGCTGATCATCGGTTCGTCGGCCTTGGCGTTGCTGGTGGGATTGATCGCGGCGTGGGTCATCACCCGGCTGATCGTGACGCCGTTGCGCAGTGTCATTCGTGTTGCCCAGCGGATTGCGGCGGGCGACTTGAGCGCCACGGTCGAAGTGACGCGCCGGGACGAAATTGGTCAGTTGATGCAGGCGATGCAACAGATGGGCGCGGGGCTGAGCAGTATCGTCAGCGGCTTGCAGGCCGGTATCGAGCAGTTGGCCAATTCGGCCCAATCGCTGTCGGCCGTGACTGAACAGACCAACCTGGAAGTCAGCAGCCAGAAAGAGGAAACCGAGCAGGTCGCTACGGCGATGAACCAGATGACGGCCACAGTGCATGACGTGGCACGCAACGCCGAAGAAGCGGCCCAAGCGGCCCAGACCGCCGACGACAAGGTCGAAAGCGGTCAGCAGGTGGTGCGTCAGAGCATGGTGCGCATCGAGCAATTGGCCGATTCGGCCACGTCGGCCAGTTCCAGCATCGAAAGCCTCAGTGCCGAGATCCAGAACATCGGTACGGTGCTGAGCGTGATCAAGAGCGTGGCCGAGCAAACCAACCTTTTGGCGCTCAATGCCGCTATCGAGGCAGCCCGGGCCGGGGAACAGGGCAGGGGCTTCGCGGTCGTGGCCGATGAAGTGCGGGCATTGGCCAGGCGCACGCAACAGTCCACCGAGGAAATCGAGCGACTGGTGAGCGCCTTGCGCTCAGCGGCCCAGGCTTCCGTGCAGCAGATCCAGAGCAGTGGCGAGTTGGTGAAAATGGCCGTCAGTGATGCACTGCAGACCGAAAGCGCCTTGGGCAGTATTGCGGCAGCGGTGTCGTTGATCCAGCAGATGAACCAACAGATCGCGGCGGCGGCCGAGCAGCAGAGTTCGGTGGCCGAAGAGATCAATCGCAGTGTCACCAGCATACGCGCCAGTGCCGATCAATCCTCCCTGGCGATGCGCGGCAATGCCGCTTCCAGCATCGAGCTGGCGCAGTTGGGGGTTGAGCTCAAGGGGATGGTGGGGCATTTCAAGTTGTAAGCCGTGGCGAGGGAGCTTGCTCCCGTTTGGGGGCGAAGCCCCCATCACTAAAGGGCTAGCGCGCCCGAAGCGCCGGACCGGCCCAGCGGGAGCAAGCTCCCTCGCCACAAGGGAACCCGATCCGGCCCTCCAACCTCAGTCGTAGACTTTTTTCTTCTTCCACTCGTCGTTTATTTCGTCGTCCTTCAAACCTTCGGTCAACTGGTTGACCTCGCCTTCGACCGGCTGGGTGCTGGCCAGGACCTGGGCATTGGCCCGGGCCAGGAGTTTCTCCAGGTAGGCCAGTTGTTCGGCGTAGACCTGGGGTTCCTGTTGCTTGCGCAGGTACTGCACGCCGCGCTCGAAGGCCAGGCGGGCCTGTCCAGGCTGTTCTTGCTGCAGGGCTTGCTGGCCGAGGTTGTTGAAGAACTCGATGTGCAGCAGCACCAGGATATGTCGGACTTCGCGAATCCAGCGCTTGGCTTCGTTAGGCGGCAGGAAACCATCCTGGGCGGCGCGGGTGATCTGGCCGTGCAAGGCCTCGAGCAGGAAACGTACGTCCTTGGCCTTGGCTTCGGTCTGGATCGGCGCCGGCGGATTGTTCACCGGGATCGATTCACCCTGGGCGGCCAGTGCACTCAGCTCGTCCAGGCGTGCCTTGACTGCGGAATTGGTTTTATCCAGGTTCAGCAGGCGCTGGCAGACATTCATCTCAAGGCGCGTCATCAACAACTTCAGGGCCGGCGTCATCAACTGCCCGGGGAAGGTTTCGGTGAGTTCGCCGCAGCGACGCATCCGGTCGTTGAGTTCTACCTTGGTGCGGGCCTTTTCCAGCTTGTTGTTCTCCACCACGTGGTTCATGTAGCCAATGGCGATCAACAGGGCGATCCCGGCTACGACGAGCAGGGTGATCATGAGTGGTGTCACCGGTAAGACCTCTTTATTAGGGTACGCATGTCATGAGTGTAGTGGCTTGGCTTTTAAGCGCATAGGCCCGAGCGACGCGATTAGACGGGCGTCGTGCTGTTTATAGGAAGCACAACCGGGTGGGTGCACATTGCCATCATTTGCCGGGCGCGACTATAGCGCCCCGGCGGGTGACAGAATATAGGCGCCAGAGACTGGACAAGCAAAATGTCCGGATACGTCCCTTAAACAGGGCGAAGTCATTGATTTAAATAAATTTATATCTGGGGGTTGACGACCCTTCAATCCATCCATAGAATGCGCGCCACTTACAGCGTAAAGCACTCAGCCAAACGCTGTAAGCAGTGAATGTTGTACGTGTGTCCCCTTCGTCTAGTGGCCTAGGACACCGCCCTTTCACGGCGGTAACAGGGGTTCGAGTCCCCTAGGGGACGCCAATGCGGGAATAGCTCAGTTGGTAGAGCACGACCTTGCCAAGGTCGGGGTCGCGAGTTCGAGTCTCGTTTCCCGCTCCAATTTTAAACAGCAACGCTTTCGGGCGGTGCTGAGTGAAACCAGAACCCGATCTTCGGAGACGGATCTGGACACCGAAACACACACCATGTGTTCCGGGTAGCGTGTCCCCTTCGTCTAGTGGCCTAGGACACCGCCCTTTCACGGCGGTAACAGGGGTTCGAGTCCCCTAGGGGACGCCATTTGCGGGAATAGCTCAGTTGGTAGAGCACGACCTTGCCAAGGTCGGGGTCGCGAGTTCGAGTCTCGTTTCCCGCTCCAAATTCAAAAAAACGCCGCTCATCGAGCGGCGTTTTTTTATGCGCGTGAAAAAGCCATTTCCGCGCTCACGTGCCTTTAGCCAGTGATTTTCGCTGTCTGAGGGGGGCTGTGGTGCTTTTCCTTAATAATGAAGGTAAAGCGCGAGTACTTCATACAAAACTTAAGGCAAAACCTTTAGGAAGATTAATAGTTCATTCCTAAAAAAAAGCGCTTCTCCTAACCTTCCAGTACCCATTCTGGAGGTGCACTTATGCTGATTTTTGTTAAATCGATGGTCATTGGGCTTTGCATTGCAGCCCCCGTGGGACCCATTGGGCTGTTGTGCATACAGAGAAGTCTCATGCTTGGATGGCGAGCCGGTTTCGCGACGGGATTGGGGGCGGCCACCGCCGATTCGATCTATGGATTCATCGGCGCCCTGGGTATCACGGCCATCATTGCGACGCTCATCAGTTTTAAACCTTGGTTGTGTATCGTTGGTGGGCTGTTCCTCGCCTACATCGGCTATCAAACAATACGGTCGAAAGGTGGCGCGACCGCCATGGCGGGTGAGCGGGCCAATATGTTCAAGGCCTACTCGACCACGCTGTTCCTGACCCTGTCGAACCCCATGACCATCTTGTCGTTCATCGCGATATTTGCCGCGTTGAGTGACGGCATGGCCAGTGATCAGGGCAGCCAGTACTCCGTGCTGCCGATGGTGGCAGGTATATTCCTCGGCTCGGCTGCCTGGTGGTTGGGGTTGAGCGGGTTCTCCTCCATTTTCAAGGCGCGGATTGCTCAATCAAAGCTAAGGTTGATCAACTATCTTTCAGGGGCAACCATCACCATCCTCGGGGCCTACCAGGTGGCCACCGGCGTCATGTTGGCCACAGGAACCTGAATCGGGAGAGTCACAAGGCTTATCCCTCGCCGAGCGATGTATAAGCCTTGGTATCCGTAGGACGTTTTATTGCAGCCTGAACTCGACGTATGCCTTGAAACGGCTTATCGCTTGGGTGATTTCTGAGGTTGTTGCATTGCTGAACGACAGCCTGACCTGGGTGGCAGCCTCATTCATCAGCGAAAACAAGGTGGTGGGAAATACAATCACCTTGAACAGCTTGGCGCATTCGCGCATTTCAGAGTATCCAAAGACGAAAGGCAGTTGCACATTGACGAAGAAGCCACCTGCCGGATGATTCCAGCTGACCGTTCTTTGGGCGCCGACCTTGAGTGGGAATTCCCGCTCAAGGCATTCAAGCATGTGGTTTCTTTTCTTCGTATAAGACAATACCCTGGGGTGGTTCAGCCCTTTCAACGAGTAGTCGTTCTCGATCAGCAAGCCGGCAACGACCGCTTGGCACAGGGCAGGGGTGTTGACGGTGATCAAGCTTTTGGCCTTGCACAATCGGCCGCTGAAGGACATGACCCCAGGGCCCTCTGGGGCGACCACATAGCCCATGCGCAAGCCCGGAAAAATCGACTTGGCAAAGGAGCCCAGCAAGAACACCCGACTGCTGTCGATGGACTTCATGGACGCAATGGCATCACCTTCGTACCTGAAGTAACGGTAGGCCGTGTCTTCCAGAATGAAAAAGTTCTTTTCACTGGCCAAGGAAAGCATGGCGCTCCTGGCGTAGCAGGAAAGGCTGTCGGCGGTCGGATTGCTGAAGTCTGGGACGGCATAGAGTGCTTTGGTTTTTTCCCCTCGGGATTCAAGGTTTTCAACGATCTTGCGCAGGGCGCTCGGATCGAGAAAAGTCGCCATGGGGACGGGGACTATTTTTATGCCCAGCAGTTTTGCGATACCCGTGATCCCGGAAAACACCGGGTCAGGCACTAACAAAACACCGCCGCCTTCAAAGATGGACAGGAGCGTCAAGGTGCAGGCTTCCTGGAAACCCATGCACACCACAATGCTTTCAGGGTTGGGAACGGTTATCCCTTCATCCACCCGCAAATAGGTGGCGATTATTTCATTGATGATTCCAGAGGTTTTTCCATATTGGCAAAGCAGCGTCGCCAGCGAATGCTCGGTGCCGGCAACGTGGTGTTTATAGCGGGCCAGGCCCCTGTCGATGAGCGAAGGGTCGCACTGCTTATCATCAGGGCGACCGGAGGCCAATGAAATGGCCGCTGGGTTTTCTTGGGCGATGGAGTTTAGAAGGTGGATGACGTTCAGGATGGGGTCTTCGAATATCGTGTTTTCGAATGCGCTGGACACTTTCGTTTCTCCATAAAAAAGCAACGAGCCATCGAAGGCCCGTTGCTCATGATCAACACTCGCTAGGCCGGATCGACAGAGCTTTCTTGATCGATCTTGTGCTCCATGGCTTCGAATGCTTGCAGCAGGTCCTCCTTGAGGTCTTCCAGGTCCTCCAGGCCAAAGCACAATCGGACCAGGCCTTTCTCGATGCCCATGTCCGCTTTTTCCTGGTCCGTCATCGAGGCATGGCTGCCACTGAAGGGCTGGGCGACCATCGACGTCACGCAAGCCATTCCCGTGCCCGTGCCGAACCATTTGAGCGCGCTGGTGAATGTTTTGTAGAAGGGAACCAGATCGGGCCGAATATCAACAAACACGATGCCGCCATAACCGGTTAATTGTTTGCCATCGATTCGTGGGTAATAGACATGCTCAATAAAAGGCAGCTCGCGCAGATAGTTGAGCATGCTTGCTGTGGTCTGGCTGTGTTTCTCCATGCGCAGGTTGAACGTCTGCATGCTTCTGCGCAGCAACCATGCGCTATTGGGGGTTAATATCGTGCCCGAATAAAAGCGACCCTCAAGGAGACGGTTATAAATCGTCTGATTGTTGACCAGAACCAGGCCGCCCATGACATCGCTGTGTCCAGAGAAGTATTTGGTTGCGCTGTACAGTGAGATGTCGGCGCCAAAGTTCAACGGTTTCTGGAAGATCGGCGTGGCCCAGGTGTTGTCAACGACCACCAGCGCCTGGGGGTTGTTTTGCTTGACGGCCCTGCTGACCGCATGAATATCAATGTCCTTCAGGAAAGGGTTGGTCGGTGTTTCGAAAATGACCATGTCGACGTTCGCCGGCAAGGCCTTCAGCCCCTCTTGTGTGGTGAGATCCAGAATCGTCAGGTGCGCGCCGATGCGGGCCGCATACCGCTGGAACAATTTATAAGAGCAGCCATAGATGTATTTGTTGATGACCAGCGAAGCACCCGGTTTCAACAGTTCCAACACCATGTAGATGGCGCTCATCCCGGTGCTGTAGGCCAGGGCATATTCGCTGCCCTCCAAGGACGCGACAACCTGCTCCAGTTCAGTCACATTGGGATTGGCCTTCCTTGAGTAGAAGAAGGCCGAGTCAGCGCTGAAAGCGCTGCACTGATAAATGGGCGTTACCGAAGGACGGGCGTCCCGGTCATCCACCTTGATATGAAGTATTTCAGTCGACACTTTCATGCTTGGCTGACCAGTTTGATGACTTGTTCATACATGTTTTGCTTGCCCTCATAACCAATGGTCGGGGTAATGTCATTTTGCGAAATACCAATTTCTTCAATCGACTCTGTCGGGAAGTGAGCCCTGTCGAATACTTCATGAAGATTCGAATTCACCCCTTTGGGTAGCCAGACCTCAGGACCGGTTTCATCGATGCGAGCCTTGGCAATAATGAATCGATAGCTTTCATGCGGCCGCAGCGTCAGTGATTTCCAATCGCTGTTGTGCCCGTCCGTATAATTACGCCGCAGGTAGACGGTCTGTTCGAAATCTTCGGTATTGAGCACTTGGGCGTGCAGCGACACGATATCCCCATGCCACTCGAACTTTCGCTTCTCGTGAGCGCTCAGTTCATCCTCTGGCAGCTCGACAGTGATGTTGGCTTGGTGTTCGCCCAGTAATTTGAAATGCGCATCGTGCCCGCATTGAGAGCAGCAACCCTTGCTGTCCAGCCCGATGATTTCAGCGTTCAAACCGTAGCGGGTGACGAGCAGGGCGTTACAGTTGTTGCAGCTGGTATTGGTGCCCTCGACATCATTCACGTTGCCCAGATAGACATGCTCGACGCCCATGCTGCGAGCCACCTCCCGTGCCTTGAGCAGCCTGTCCACGGGGGTACGGATGCTGTTGCTCATTTTGTAGTCGGGGTGGAACCTGACGAAGTGCAGCGGTACATTCGGGCCCAGTTCATCGAGTACCCACTGGCTGATTTTCCTGGCCGTTTCCTCGTCATCGCTGATGTCGGTCACCATCAAGGTACTGACCTCAACGTATTTGCCAGCGTCATAGACTTTCTTGATGCCGGCCAGGACTGGCTCTACCCAGCCGGTTGTGACCTTGCGGTAGTACTCCGGGGAAATGGATTTCAGCGAAATCGAAAAAATATCGATGACCGGCAATAACTCATCAATGGCTTCTTCACTGATAAAAAACGCCGATTTATACAGGTTGATCAGGCCCGCTTCCTTGGCCAGCTTCGCCGTGTCGAGGATGAATTCATGCCAGACAACGGGATCGTTATACGTCCAGGAAATGACACGTATTCCGTGCTTGAGTGCGGTTTCCACAACCTGCTCAGGGGTGTAGTAGTAAACATCCTTGTCGGTTACATACTTGGCTTGTGAGGTTTTCCAGTTGTGGCAGTAGCCGCAGTTGAGCATGCAACCGATATTGCCCAGGGACAGGATCCGCTCCCCAGGAGCGAAGTGGAAAACGGCTTCGGTTTCAATCGTTTCTTCTGTGCTATGAACGCCTTTGCCGTAGTTCAATGTAACGAGTCTGCCGCCTCGGTTTCCGCGCACTTTGCAAAAACCTACCTTGCCTTCCTGTATGACACAGTTTCGTGGGGAAAGATGACACTTGACGGCGCCCCCTGGAAGGATTTCTTCCAGTTTTGCCGGGCTGCTTTCCAAGGTCCAGTTTTTATTTTTTGTAGTGTCCATCTCTCACTCCTCATCACGGAAGTTGCTATCGATATCATCGGTTAAAAAGTCGAGGCGAAATAATCCAGCCGCCATGGACGGCAGTTATCTTCATAGGTATTAGTAAGCGGACGAAGCGCGAATCAATCCATGATTCTTGAGTGAAAAGCGCTTGGCATTCATATTCATGAAGGGTTGAATAAGCGGGCCGATCACTAACAGAAATGCAATCGTTCCCACGCCGAAGGGACCGCCTAACAGCCAACCACTGGAAAAGATGCCAATTTCAATGATCATTTTGGCTTTGGTGAAGGACCAGCCCCATTTGGAGACCATGGTCAGTACCACGAGATCCATGATTCTGATGCCAATACCGCTCATGATGATCAATGCGGAAGAGTAGGCGCACAAGATCAGTCCCGTCGCCAATAACGTGTACTCATTCATTCTGGCGATCAAATACTCTCCGAGTCCCAACCCTGTCCAGAGGTCAATCAACAGGCCTGTCAGCGTAGTTGTAACGAAGGGACTTATCGGCGGGTATTTTTTGTTCCAGAGCATCCACCATGTCAGGAAGAAGAGGGATACGATCGCCGAGCAGATGCCCATGCCAAGCATAAGTATTTTATCGATCGAGATGATCAGGACGTCCAATGGGTCGGTACCCAGTTGACTGATGATGAAACATTTGGCACCCAGCGAAAAGAAACAGACACCCGTCAGGTACATCAGGACCTGATCCTTCTTGAAGCTGCGAAGACTTAGGACTTGCGTGCCAATGTAATGGGCGAAAGAGTATGACTTTTTTCCACACTTTATTTTTTCATCTTCCATGCGAACACCATCCCTGGAGAGAACATTTTATTATGAGTGCGTCACGCTAAAGAGCAGGGCTATTGATTGCCCGGTTCTTTTCAGGTTTTTCAGGCTGGAAATAGACTAGCGCCATGCTTTATTTTGGTGCATGCTTTTTTTAATGAAAAACGCGGGCTTTTCATTAAATTTTATACTTTTAACCGGGGAAAACGCACATGGATCGTATAGACGTCAAAATCCTGGGTAAGGTACAGGACTGTGGTCGCATTTCCATCACAGAGCTTTCCAAGCACGCGGGTCTTTCTATTCCTGCCACCAATGACAGGTTGCGCAAACTGGAAGACTCAGGGGTCATCAAGGGCTATTGCGCTCAGTTAGATCCAACCAAACTGGGGTATGGCATATCGGCTGTTGTCGGCATCACCACCCTCAAGCCGGCGAAAGCCAAATTGATCGCGACACTCACCGACATACCCGAAGTCGTCGAGTGCCTGCACATCACGGGAAACGATTCCTATCTGATCCGGATCTACGCCCGATCCATGGCTGAGATCGAGGACATCATTGCGAAAATCAATGCGTACGGAGAGACGCGTACCAGCATTGTCCTGTCCATTCCTATCGAGAGAAGAAAGCTCGCCCCGTGAGTCGGGGCGCCTGTCCGGCAGGGTTGGGGAGTGGTCGATCGACAAGGTCGCTCCCCGGCCATGGCTAATTCCGGGACGGATGGGCAAGCCTATGCGGCCAGCGAGACATCCATACGAGTAAGAGCATCATGGCGGCGGGGCAGAGAGTGACCGTCAACAAACCGATGTGCAAATTCGAATGCGCTGAAACAATCCCCACGAGCCATGGAATCAGACTGCACCCGGCATTACCCGCAGCAGTCAGCACAGAGAACATGGTTGCGCCACCTTGAGGGTAGGCATCTGCCGAAATGGCGAGCATCGTTGGCCACAGGCAACTCCCTGAGAAGCCTGCGGCGATGGCGGCGGTTAGCGCGATTGCGGGGTTGGGGGCAAAACTGATCACGAAAAACAGGACGACGGTAACGGCACAGCAGCCCAGCATCAGTGAAACGGCGGGTATTCGCTCGTGCAGCAAGGCGGCGGCCATGCGCCCGAGGGCCATGCCCACTGAAAAACCGGCAAGCGCAAAGCCACCCACTTCTTTCGAATAGCCCAGCCCTTGTTCAGCAAAGGCGGGTAGCCATTGGGACAGACCCGTTTCCGTAGCCCCACCCAGGAAGATCGCGATCATGCAGGCAATGAAATAGGGCTGCCTGATAAGCGTGGGCATGGATTCACGCTGCACGTGCTCCTGTATCAGGGGCGGCAAGGTTAATCGCATGAACAATAGAAAGGTTGCAAGCGGGGCAATGGTCAAGCCCAGGGCAACCATGCGCCAGGAAATATCCCACTTCAACGCAATGCTTGCGATCAGCACGGCACTTACCGCGCCGATGCAGAAATACGAATGCAGCCAGTTCATGGCGGCACTCCGGCGTTCGGGTTGTAGGGCTGCGACAATGGGGCTGAGGATCATATCCAGCACACCCGCACCGAAACCCATGATGGCAACGGCCAGTAGCAGGAAGGCATAGGAGGGGGCGAAAGCCATAAGGCCCAGGCCTGCTGCAGTGGTCATCAGTCCAGAGAGAATGATCAGCTTGGCGTTCCCTCTGTCTGCCAATGGCCCGGTGATCAAAATGGCGATTATGAAACTGAGAAACATGACTGCGGGAATTCGTCCCAGTTGCTCCGTTGTCAGCCCTGACGAGGGGCCGAAGGCATCACTGAACGTGGTCAGATAGACCGGCAGAAAATTGAGTGCCATGGCCAGACACATCATGGCGGCATAACAAGCGTAGAGCGCGTGGCGACTAGGGGTGAGCGCAGACAGCATCAGGTATAGAACTCTTGAGATTAGAAACGTGGAGCGCCGTGCTCTTTCCAACAGCCTTCAGTCCATTCAATCTCTGAGAAATGTGCTGCGAAAGATGAATCGCCTGGGCTACTGGCAAAGAAACCGAATTGGACAAGTTCTTCTGCATGAAACAAGTGGAACATCCGCATCATGCAGAACTGTTTCCCGTCAACGGAGTTTTCAAGGAGGAAGTCACTGCCTCTTCGGCTCAGTCGGTAATACATGGTCTGGGTGACACGATCGAAGTCAGCCATGGACCAGTCCGAAAAACCATTGTTGGTCACGACAGAGAACAGTTGTTGAAAACCGTTTTTCTGATACTCGATGCCGCTTTTCATCCAGTTGTCTTTATCTTGATAGATAAGAAGGCCGCATTGGTCAAAGTAGGTATCTGAGGAAAAGGATACCTTGGCTTTCAATGTCCAGTAGCGTTCCTGGCTTGCAACCACGATGGCCGGTGCATTGTCATACTCCAGGCCATAGTAAGTGCCTCGCCAGAAGTCAGTGTCGGGCGAAGTGTGGATAATTATTTCCCGATCGCTGATGGTCGATCGCTCGGGTACGTTAATCCAGGTCCAGTCTGAAATGTTCAGTGTTTTCATATTTTTTATCGCCCGGAAAACCAATGGCTTATTTCACTGTGCTGGTGCACGCATAAATCCGCCGCACTCAGGTTCTGCCGCCCAGAGTTGGGGTTGAGCAAGCCGATACAAAACATGGTGGCGGCCTTTGCCGCCGCCACGCCATGGGCGGAGTCTTCAATCACCACACAGGAAGAGGGCGCAATACCCAAGCGCTTGGCGGCCATGAGAAAAATCTCGGGGTCTGGCTTGCTGTGCTTAACCTCATTGCCACAAACGACTTCATTGAAAAAAGTTCGTAGCCCGGCGTTACGCAAAATCAGTTCAACGAGTTCTCGAGGTGAAGAGGAGGCGACTGCACAGGGTATTCCTGCTTTCTTTAATGCATCGAGAAGTTCTGTCACCCCTGGCATGGGAGGCAAGGGGGTTGAATGTAACACCTCCATTAACTGCCGATGATGCTCCGTCATAAGGCAGTCCAGGGAATCCGCAAGCCCGTATTCGGTTTTGATGGTACTCCACATATGACGCTGCGTAGTGCCTACAAAACGTGACAGTTCTGCCTCATCGAGCACTACGCCATGACGCGAATAAGCGTCTCTTTCCTGTTTCATATAGACGGGCTCACTGTCAACCAGAACGCCATCCATATCAAAAATGAAGCCTTGAATAGCCCGCATCAATGTGCGCTCTGCTGTTTAGGGGCGCGCTTGAAATGCAGAAAGTTATAGTTCGAGCGTGCTTCAAATTCATGCAGCTTGAATGATTTGGTCATTTCAATATCTTGAAAGCCTTCGCCATCTATTAGCGTAGTGGTGTCCGCTCCACCAATAATGATGGGGAGTTGCATGAGCATGATTTCGTCGACCAAGTCGAGGTTGAATACCTGCCAATTCAGTTGGCCGCCACCCTCGACCATGATGTGATTTATTCCGCGGGCTTCCAGCATCGGGAAAAGCTGTTTGAAATCGACGCGTGCGCTGCCCGCAAAAAGTACCTCTTTACCATGGGCGCGGATTTGCTCGATCATCTCGTGGTCACGAGCCTGTTCTGTGGTCGCGATGATCGTTCGCTCGGGAGAACTTAGAATTTTTGCCGACGCTGGAAAGTTCAGCGATGTCGTCGGAATGATGCGAACCGGGTTGCGACCACTCCCGTAGCGATTGGTCAATTGGGGATCGTCGGTGATAATCGTGTTGCGCCCGACCATGATCGCATCGACTTCCCCACGGAATTTGTGAATAAAACGCATGTCCTCATCGTCGAAGTGCTGGAAAAGCGGTTTGCTCGATGCTTCATTGCCGAGCGTCAGTTTGCCGTCAATGGAGATCTGACTAAATACAGTAACTTTCATAAGGCGAGTCCACTTGGAGTACTTGTGAGTTTTAGCATGACAGGTGCTTGGGATTGGGTGTGAAGACGCTTTTTATCGTGGGGGCGCAAGGATCATTCAACAAACTGTCAAAGACTGCTGAATACGCTTCCAGGGGATAGAGATGGGTGACCAGTTTTCCAAGTTCTGGAAGCCTATGGGCAATACTCAGCGCCAGGGGAAAGTGCTGGTTGTATTCGCCCGCGGCAATGATGCTGATGGCATTGACCAGAAAATGCTTTGCAGGAAGCGAGTATTTGTAGTCCCCGTTAAATCCGAACAGGACAATCCTGCCGCCTCGGCTGACTCTACTGGCGGCGGTTTCGAGCTGATTACCCACGGTATCGATGACGACATCAAATTTTTCTTGGTTTGGCCCAAGGCACTCAAGGTCCCGGGGATGAACGATGTCCAAACCCAAGGAGTGCCCGAATTCAATTCGAAAGGTGTTCAAATCGGTCGCACGGGTATGGACGCCCATGCCGCGCAAGAGTATTTGTGCGACCAGGCTCATTGGGCCCGATCCCAGAAGCAGCACCCGATCTCCCGCCTTGATGGACGCCTGCTCGATGTTGTTCAAGATGCACGCTACGGGTTCAATCAAGACGGCTGTTTCCCAGCTCATGTCGTCCGGGATGCCGTGTACAAAACGCTCGTGTGTGATAAATCGCTCTGCAAATGTACCGTGCTTGTTGACCCCGGCGATGTTCAGGCCCGCATTTGAACCACCACTGCATAGATGGGTTTTGGCTGAGTTGCAGTACGCACAATTGCCGCAATATTCATTGGGGTCTACAACCACGCGCATACCTTTACGCGTGCGGGTAACATCTGTTCCTACATTGACAACGACGCCGACCGCTTCGTGACCACGAACGATTCCCACCTGTCCTTCTTCGCGCCCTGACAATACCGCCAAATCTGTTCCGCAGATGCCGGACAGGACGATTTCTATTTCTACACCATCGGCGGGCAGCGTTTTGAATTCGTCGAGACTCACCAAGCTCAACTTTTGCGCGCTCACTAAACTGATTGCCTTCATATATACATCAGCGCTCTATTTGATTTTTGGATAAAGCATGCCAACTAGAGAACTCGCTCCGCTGTACCTGGAGCGGTCCACGGACGAAACCTGTTAATCCATTTGGAAACGGCCGGCATTATGCAAGGCTGGCAGAGTTGGTTTCAGTCTAAAAAGAATTACCGATAACGACATGATGATTCATGTTGTTTCAGCTTGGCGGCCCAGGCGCCGTAAATATGGGGGATGTATTGTTTTTTCTAATCTGGCGGGTGCGAATTTTATTATTTGGATACAAGTGCGCGGGCACAATGGAACTAAAGGAAGTGAGGGCCCCTTTTATCCCTCAAGGCTATGCACCAGGTTTTCAATCGCTTCCAGGGCCGCCTCATCCGGAGGCGGCGCAGCAGGACTTGCACTGCGCATCTGGTACGCGAGACGGTATTCGCTGGGGGTGCAATTGGCGTATTGCTTGAAGGCGCGGGCGAAGTAGGATGGGTCCTTGAAGCCTGCTTCATAACCGATACTGGTGATGGGCATCTGGCTGTTGTCGAGCAGTTCCTTGGCAAAGCTCATGCGTTTGTTCAGCACGTAGTCGGTGAAGCCGAGCCCATTGGCTTCCTTGAACACCCGGCTGAAGCGAAACGTCGTCATGCCACAGCGCTTGGCCAGATCGCGCTGATCGATGCTTTCGCGAAAATGCTGGTCGATGTACAGCATGATGTGGCTGAGGGCCTGGTGCTTCTGGTGTCCTGCGGTCAGGCGGATGCTGTCGGGCAGGGTTGGGGAGTGATCGATCTGCGAGGTCTTTCCCCGACCATTGGCAGTGCGGCGCAGCTCGCACAGTTGCATCACGGCCGTCAGGTAGCGCTTTCTCTCGGCGACAGACAGGGGCAACACCATGTATTCCCAGACGCTGGAGCGCATGGCCCATACCGCCAGTTCTTCGGAGTGCTGCACGGTGAACATGGTGATGGGGATGGTGGGAACGGTTCGCTTGATCTCCAGCAGGCGCCGCAGGCCTGGGGTGTCCGGGCGATCAAAGTGGATGCAGATCATGTCGACCTGTTCCCCGCTGGGCAGCATGGCGTTTTTTGCCAGCGTGCAGTCGCACGCGTCCTGGAACTGGGCGACGAGTTCCTGGGTGGACCGATCATGAGTCAGATCGAACCATAACAGCTTCGGCTTTTCAGTCGGGATTGACGCCATAGGACGACTACTCACAGGTTCTTTCTGCCCTTTAGCTAGCAGTATTGTCACTGTGCTATCACTTCGCCGAATAAATTTTTATAAAAATTCGATCTTTTAGCGTCATCCCTTGCCACGCAATGCTGGCGAGCGCCCGTTTGCGCTGCGGCACGGATGGGTTTTCCGACCTCGCTGCCGTTCTCGCCCCCGCAAAAAAATCCTAGCGATGTGCAAAATCCTCCTAACGGCTATCACCACCTGCTGACTAGGGTTGCATCAGGCAGTTCGCAATGTACTGCCCCTTGAGAAAACAACCCCGATGAGGTGTGCGAAATGACTCTTCAAACAATCAAGGCTTCGGTACTGAAGTTCGCCAAAGATGAAGATGGCCTGACCATTGTGGAATACGCCGTGGCTGGTGGGTTGATCACCGTATTGGTGGCCGCCGCGTTTGTTCTCCTGGGCGGCGCCGTGAACACCAAGATCCGTGCGCTGTGCCAGGCGGTCAACGGCAACGTTGCCTGCTGACAGCAGCCACTTGCGTTGACGGGGACACGGCAACTCTCAAGGAATAACGCTTGCGACTCTTTTGCAGTGAGTACAACGAATAAATCAAATGGACTTCGCGCTGTCCCCTCCAACTTAAGTTCGTAGCAGTACTACTTACGAGCGTGAGGTCCATGCCATGACTCTCCAGACAATAAGTACTTCGATCAGCAAGTTCGCCAAAGATGAAGACGGCCTGACCATCGTTGAATACGCGGTGGCCGGTGGCTTGATCACGGTGTTGGTGGCGGCGGCATTCGTCCTTCTGGGCGGCGCCGTCGATACCAAGATCCGGGCGCTATGCCAGGTCGTCAATAGCAACGTCGCCTGCTAACGAAAACCACTCTAGGGAGACGCATCATGTCCATGGAACTGCTGGTGTCGACGGTACTGCTGCTAGGACTGCTGGGTGTGGCGGTGGTGAGCGATCTGCTTCGCCACCGCATTCCCAACACACTGGTCCTGTTGGGCCTTGCCCTGGGATTGGCCGGCCAGGTCTATACCAGCGGGATCGGCGGCTTGGGCGATAGCCTGCTGGGCATGCTGATCTGTTTCGGGCTGTTCCTGCCCATGTACGCCGTCGGTGGCATGGCCGCCGGTGACGTCAAGCTGATGACCATGGTCGGCAGCTTCCTGCCTTTTCATTACGCACTGTGGGCGGCGCTGTTCAGCCTGATCGCCGGCGGTGTGTGCGGTTTCCTGATCGTCCTGGCCCGCGGCCAACTGCTCCAGACCCTGGGGCGCTACTGGCTGATTGTGCGCGCCCAGTCTTATCTGGCGCCGACTTCGGATGAAGTGGCCGGCAAACCCTTTCCTTATTCGATTGCGATCCTGATCGGCACATTGAACAGCGTTTACTGGCAACTGGTCGCCAGCGGCTGGGGAGTCTAGTCATGCACGTCATCAACGATAGCGATGCCTACCCCAGCGAACGGGAAGCGGTGCAACGCCTGGCGCCACAGCCATGCACCATTCGCGACACCGGCCTGACCGACAGTTTCCTGGGTGAGTTGGTATGCAAGCATCTGCACGATGCCGGTGTGCTGGACATGACTCGGCTGGTGGAGCGCCTGGCCTTGACCGGCGCGGTACTGGAAGAAGTCCTGGCGTTCCTGCGCAAGGACGGTCGCGTCGAAGTGCTGGGCCAGTTGGGACAAACGGGCGTGCAGACGCTGCGTTATGGCTTGACTGAACGTGGCCGCAGTTCGGCCCGCGATGCCCTGGCCCGCAGCGGCTACATCGGCGCGGCCCCGTTCCCGGTGAGCACCTATCGCTCGCTGATCAAGATCCAGACCATTCACCATGGTCGCATCACCGCCAAGGACATGCACCAGGCCTTGGCCGGCCTGGTGCTGAGCCAAGGCATGCTCGACCAGCTGGGCGTCGCCCTGAATTCCGGGCGGGCGATCATGATCTACGGCCCTGCGGGCACGGGCAAAACCTATGTCAGCAGCCGATTGATCCGGTTGTTCGCCGAGGCCATCTGGGTGCCCCATGCCATCGTCATCAACGAGTCGGTGATCGAGATCTACGACCCGCAGGTGCATCAGCGCCTGGATGACAACGGCCAAGCGAACAACCTGATGCTCAACGAAGGCATCGACCGCCGGCTGCTGTGCTGCAAACGTCCGATCGTCATCACCGGCGGCGAGCTGAGCATGGAACAGTTGGACGTGCGCTACGACCCGTTCACCCGGCAATACCAGGCGGCGTTGCAGCTCAAGGCCAGCAACGGGCTGTTCATCATCGATGATATGGGCCGCCAGCGCATGGCCCCGGCCGAATTGCTCAATCGCTGGATCGTGCCCATGGAGGAGAAGCGCGACTTCATCAACCTGGGGGGCGGCCGACATTGCGAGCTGCCGTTCGACCTGGTGCTGGTGTTTTCCACCAACCTCAATCCCCTCGAGTTGGCCGACGAGGCCTTCCTGCGGCGCATCGGCTACAAGGTGCAGTTCGGTTACCTCAAGCCCGAGGAATACGAACGCATCTGGCGCCAGGAGTGCGAACGCCTGGGCATCCCCTACGATCCGCTGCTGGTGCGCTATGTCCTGCAGCGGCTGTATGCAGGCGAAGGCATGCCGCTGGTGCCTTGCCATCCCCGTGACCTGTTGAACATGGCGCTCGACCGCCAGCGTTACCTGGGCGGTTCCGGCCCCCTGTTGCCGCAAGAACTGGAATGGGCCTGGCACAACTACTTCGTTCAGCTCGACTTCCTTTGATCTGGAGATACCGACATGAGCTCTCGTACGCTTCCGCTGATAGGCGTTTCCCTGGTAATGGGCCTTGGTGCCGCATGGATGGCTGACTCCTGGCTGAGCGCGCGACTCAACGCGACCCCCGATGATCACCTGCGAAGCGTGGTGGTCGCCACGGTGGAAATCCCCTTCGGGCAGATGGTCGAGGCCCAGCAAGTCACCACCGTGCGCATGCCCATGGACACGATCCCGGACGATGCCTTCGATTCCAACGAACAGGCCGTGGGCAAGATTGCCACCTTCGACATCCTGCGCGGCGACATCGTGCGAGGCGCGCGTCTGAGCGAGCACTTGGGCGGCAGCACCCTGGCTTCGCTGATTGCACCGGACAAGCGGGCCATATCGGTACGCGTGGATGATGTGGTCGGCGTGGGCGGCTTCCTCTTGCCGGGCAACCGGGTCGATGTGTTGGCAACCAAGACCACCAGCGCCGGCAGCAACAGCGCCACGTCGCGGACCATCCTGGAAAACCTGCGGGTGCTGGCGGTGGACCAGACGGCGGGCACCGACAAGACCCAGCCGGTGGTGGTGCGGGCCGTGACGCTGGAAATGTCCGCCAGCGAAGCGGAAGCGCTGGTCACTGCGCAAACCGAAGGCAAGCTGCAATTGGCCTTGCGCAACCCGCTGAACCTGGAGAAAAAGGCCGTGGCCGTTGCCCCGCCAGCCCCTGCGCCGGTCATGGCGGTGGCTGCCGCTGCGCCGCCAAAACCTGTGGTGCAGCGCAGTGCCAAGCCCCAAGGCGGGTCGATCACGTTGATCCGTGGGATTGAAAGCAGCGTGATCAATGTTCGCTGAATAGCGCCTGCATGCCAGGCCCTCCCGGGCCGTGGCGATACCGATCCTCAAACGTTGCAGATGAGGGCTCGATGATGAATGCCAATATCCGGCGCCAGGGAGGGGCGGTGAGTGTGTTGATGGTGATCGCGCTGGTGGCGATTTCCATGATGGCGGCGTTGGCCCTGGATGGCGGGCATATGCTGCTGAACAAGACGCGCCTGCAGAATGCGGTGGATGCCGCCGCCTTGGGCGGTGCCAAGACCCTGAGCCAGGTCAGCGGCGGCATCAACATGGCCAGCACCACCCGCGCGGCGGCCCTGGACACGCTCAACAGGAATGCCAACGCCGCCGGTAACACCGAGTTGGCAACGGCGATTGCTGGCAACCCCGGCGCGTTTGCCGTGGTGGAGTTGTCCAGCAGCGTCTACGGCCCGTTCTCCTACCCAGGACCTACCGATGCCAAGTACGTACGGGTGTCGGTGTCCAGCTATCAATTGAGCGGGTTTTTCTGGAGCTTCGTGCAAACGATGGGCAGCGCTGGCTTGGGTAACAAGCGAGTCGCGGCGATTGCCACTGCCGGGCCCAGTCCGACCTCGCCTTGTGACCTGGCGCCGTTGATGGTTTGTGGCGATCCCACTCAATACAACCCCGCCGCCGGCAACTTCTGGGGGTATCAATTTGGCGACCTGGAAGTCTTGAAAACCGCTGCGGGGAACACATCACCCATCGGCCCGGGCAACTTCCAGTTGCTGGATTTCGGCTCAGGCGGCAGTGCAGTCCGTGAAGACCTGGCCGGCGGTGGCTCGGTTTGCCGCAATGTCGGGGATAACGTCCAGACTGCGCCAGGCAATAAAGCCGGCCCGACCTCCCAAGGCTTGAACACTCGCTTTGGTATCTACAACGGCCCGGTCAGTTCTTCGGACTACCCACCGGATCTGGTCACGGCCTCAGGCACCCCGGCGATCACCTACAACGATGCACTCTCCCAGGCGCAATACAAAGGCAAAGCCGTCACGTCGAGCAACGGCGACCTCTCGGCGGGCGGCGAGGCAATACAGGACTACAACGACTGGCGGGCCAAGGTTGCCGCCTGCGTGGCGGGAGGCGCCAGCGGCTGCCAAAGCAACGGGGTTTTCGAGCGTCGGATGCTGAAGATCGTGATTGGCAATTGCACCGGTAAGCAGGGCGGTTCCACCTCGATTCCGGTTCTGGGATTCGGTTGCTATTTCGTTGTGCAGCCGGTGGATGGCGGGGGCTCGGACTCCTTGGTTTTCGGCCAGTTCGTCCAGGAGTGCGAGGGCGACAACGTACCCGGTCCCACGCCGTCTACCGATTCGGGCCCACAGATCATCCAGCTCTACAAAACCTACCTCAACGGCAGCGGCACTCCGAGTACCGACTCGTAGGAGGCGTCATGGGACTTTCTCATTTCAAACCGGCGCAAGCCCAGCGAGGCGTGGCCCTGGTGGAGTTCACCCTGGTGCTGCCGTTGCTGCTGTTGTTGCTGCTGGCCTTCGGCGAGTTCGGCCGCATGCTCTACCAGTACAACGTACTACTTCAGGCCAGCCGCGATGCCGACCGCTTCGTCGCCAGCCAGGCGTGGAACGCCACTCTCGGCGGTATCACGTTGAACAACACGCTACTGACCCAGACGAAAAACGTCGCGGTGTATGGCGTGCCCAGTGCTGCCGGCACCGCTGTGGTGTCAGGGCTGACCACGGCTAACGTGCAGGTCGCCGCCGAGGGCATCGATCATGTGCGCGTCACCATTACCTACACCTTTTGCCCGGTGATCGGTGCGGGTAACTGCACCGGGTCGATTCCAGGATTTTTCGGCAATGCCATTCCGCTGGGCATCCAGTTGGTCGCGACCACCGTCATGAGGGCGCTGTGATGAACCATAAACACATGCGCGGCACCTACATCGTGGAGTTTTCCTTCGTGGGCTTACTGGTGTTCATCCTGTTGTTCGGTGTGGTGGAAATGGGCCGGCTGTACTTTACGGTCAACGCGCTGGATGAAGCGGCACGGCGTGGGGTGCGCCTGGCGGCGGTGTGCAATATCAGCGATCCGGTGGTGTTGCGCCGGGCTATCTTCAACGCCGCGACGGACGCCGGTACCAGCCAACTGATCACCAGCCTGGCGACCTCGAACCTGGCGCTGACTTACCTGGACGTCAATGGCGCCGTGGTGGCGAACCCCGCCGATACATCCGGCAGCACGGGCTTTCGTGCCGTCCGCTATGTCCGGCTGAGCGTGCAGAACTTCGTTTTCAACCTGTTCATTCCCGGCTTAGGCGTGCCCATTACCTTGCCCACCTTCAGGGCAACCTTGCCACGCGAAAGCCTTGGGCGTCATTCCGATTCCGGGGAGATCACACCATGCTGAACACCAGGGAAACTCCGCTTTCGACCACGACTGGCAGAGCCGGGCTGCGGATACTGATCAGCAGCCGCGATGCCACGGCCCTGCGCGACCTGCAATGCGTCTGCCAACGTATGCCTGGCCTTGAGGTCAGTACACGCCTGGTCAGCAATGGGCATGTCGACCCGCTCTACGGCCTGGAGCGCATGCCCGACCTGCTGCTGCTTCGCGTCAGCCACCTGTGGCGCGAAGAACTGTCGGCATTGTTGCAGCGTCCGGCCCATGAACGTCCACCGATGCTGGTGTGTGGTCCTTTGGGCGAGCAGGAGGGCATGCGTCTGGCGATGCAGGCCGGCGCTCGGGATGTACTGCCCGAACCCGTCGCCGATGCGGAATTGGTCGCGGCGCTCAATCGCCTGGTGATGGAAGTCCGCCTCGGCAGCGGGAACGAAGGGAAGCTGGTCGCGGTGATCAGCGCCAAGGGCGGCTCAGGCGGGACCTTGGTAGCGTGCAACCTGGCCCAGCAGCTCAGCGCTCGAGCGGGCAATACCTTGTTGCTGGACATGGACCTGCAATTTGGCAGTGTGACCCATTACCTGGACGTGGCGCAGTCCCACAGCCATCTGGAAGTGCTGCAGCAGATCGACGACATGGACAGCGTCGCGCTGCGGGGTTTTTGCAGTCACTTCAGTCCGACCCTGCACATACTCGGTGGCCGGGCTGGCGAGTTGTGCCTGCCCCAGGACGCCCAACCCGAACAGCTCGATGCCCTGTTGCAACTGGCCCGTGCCAGTTATGACTGGGTGGTGGTGGACCTGCCGCGGCAGATCGATCACCTCACCGGCTCGGTGCTGGAACAGGTGGACCGGGTGTACGTGGTGGTGCAACAGAGCGTCAGCCACCTGCGCGATGCCAGCGCCCTGGTGCGGATCCTGCGCGAAGACCTGGGCGTGCGCGGCGATCAGTTGCAGATCGTGGTCAACCGCTATGACAAATCCGCCGCCGTCAGCCTCAAGGACATCGGCGAAGCCCTGCGTTGCGCGAACCTGTCGAAATTGCCCAATGACTTCAACCTGGTCAGCCAGAGTCAGAACACTGGCGTGCCATTGGGGCTGCATGCGCCGAAGGCGGCCATCACCGCCGCCTTGCGCGATTTGACCGAAGACCTGGTCGGTCACCAGATGGCCACAGACAAGGGCCTGCTTAAACGTGCCTTCAACCGTTTTTTCGGGGGATGACCCATGATCAGCGACTTTCGTAACCGCTTGCGCAAACAGCCCGCCAAACCTGGCGCCTCAGTGGGTACCCCGCCCAATGACGGCCTGCCGGACCCGACAGACGCGTTGATGGCCTGGGAGCAGGCCATTCCGGATGTGCTTTACGAAACCCGCAGCCAGGTCACCCCGGTGGAGGCCGAATGGCGGGAGAAGATCTACCAGCAATTGCTCAAGGTCATGGACCTGTCGTTGCTCGATGCCCTCGAACAAGTCGAGGCCGCGCGGCAGATCCGCGATATCTGTCAGCGCCTGCTCGAGGAGCATTCGGCGCCGGTGAGTACCGCCAGCCGACAGTTGATCATCAAGCAGATCACCGACGAAGTGCTCGGCCTCGGGCCGCTGGAACCGCTGTTGGCCGACCATAGCGTGTCCGACATCCTGGTCAACGGGTTTGCCTCGGTCTATGTCGAACGCTTCGGCAAGCTGCAACGTACCGATGTGCGTTTTCGCGACGACCAGCATTTGCTGAACATCATCGACCGCATCGTGTCCAGCCTGGGACGCCGTATCGACGAATCCTCACCGTTGGTGGACGCCCGGCTCAAGGACGGTTCGCGGGTCAACGCGATCATTCCGCCGCTGGCCATCGACGGTCCGAGCATGTCGATCCGGCGTTTCGCCGTGGACCTGCTCAACACCGACAGCCTGATCCAGGTCGGCACCATGACCCCGGCCATTGCCTTGCTGCTCAAGGCCATTGTTCGCGGTCGCCTGAACGTGCTGATCTCCGGCGGGACCGGCAGCGGCAAGACCACCATGCTCAACGTGCTCTCCAGTTTCATTCCCCATAACGAACGCATCGTCACCATCGAGGATTCGGCCGAGTTGCAACTGCAGCAGCCCCACGTGGTACGCCTGGAGACCCGGCCTTCGAACATCGAGGGGCGCGGCGAGGTGAGCCAGCGGGAACTGGTGCGCAACAGCCTGCGCATGCGTCCGGACCGCATTGTCATCGGCGAGGTGCGCGGTGCCGAGGCGCTGGACATGCTCACGGCGATGAACACCGGCCACGACGGCTCCCTGACCACCATTCACGCCAACACAGCACGGGATGCCCTGGGGCGAATCGAGAACATGGTGTCGATGACCGGGGCGACTTTTCCGATCAAGGCCATGCGTCAACAAATTGCCTCGGCCATCGATGTGGTGATCCAACTGGAGCGTCAAGAAGACGGCAAGCGACGCGTGGTGAGCATGCAAGAGATCAACGGGATGGAAGGGGAGGTCATCACCATGACCGAAATTTTCTCCTTCGTGCGCCAAGGCATCGGCGAGCACGGCGAGGTGCTCGGGGAGTATCGGCCCAGTGGCATGATCCCGGCCTTCCGCGATGTGCTGGCCAAACGTGGCATCGAGTTGCCGCTGACCTTGTTTCGCCCTGAGTGGATGGAGGGCCGGTCGTCATGAACAATATTCCCGGCGAGTTCATCCTGATTTTCCTTGGCATGGTGTTCATTGCCGTGTTCCTGCTGTCCTAGGGCGTGGTGGTGCCGGTGTTCGGCGAGGCCGGCAAGATGCGCAAGCGCATTCGCGGGCGCTTGCATGTGCTGGAGAAGGCCAACCACTTGCCCAACATGCAGACTGTGTTGCGGCAGAAATACCTGACGCGCCTGTCGCCCCTGGAAGCCCGTCTGGAACAACTGCCGTTCATGGCCAACCTGACGCAACTGATCGAGCAGGCCGGTCATGAATACCGGGCTTATCGGGTCATGCTGCTCGGTCTGATCCTGGGAGTGGCGGCCGGTGCCCTGGTGCTGATGGTCTCGCCGGTCTGGTGGATGGCGCTGCTGGCGGCATTTGCGGTGACCTGGGTGCCGGTGTTGAAGATCCTGCGTGACCGCAGCAAGCGTTTCGCCGCGTTCGAAGAGGGTTTGCCGGATGCGCTGGACGCCATGTGCCGGGCCTTGCGCGCCGGCCACCCGTTCAACGAAACCCTGCGTCTGGTCGCCGAGGAGCACAAGGGGCCGGTCGCCCAGGAATTCGGCATGACGTTTTCCGACATCAACTATGGTAACGACGTGCGCCGGGCCATGCTCGGTCTGTTGGAGCGCATGCCGAGCATGACGGTGATGATGCTGGTGACCTCGATCCTCATCCACCGCGAGACCGGCGGCAACCTGACCGAAGTGCTGGAGCGCCTGAGCCGCCTGATTCGTGGACGTTTTCGTTTCCAGCGCAAGATCAGGACGCTGTCGGCGGAAGGGCGCATGTCGGCCTGGGTGCTGGTGGCGATCCCGTTCGTGCTGGCGATCGCCATCGTGCTCACCAGCCCCAGCTACATGCCGGTGCTGATCAATGACCCCATAGGGCACAAGCTGATCATCGGCGCGTTCTGCGCCATGTTGATCGGGATTTTCTGGATAAGAAAAATCATCCGGATCCAGGTTTAAGCGCTGTCGCGCCGAGAGGTTTCAGTCATGGACTTTTTGCTCGGATTGTTGAGTCGGTTTACCGGTAACGAAGAACTGGCGCGCCTGTTGTTCATTGCCGCGATTGGCCTCAGTACAGTGCTGGCGGCCGTCGCGCTCCTGCTATTGTTGCTGGGCCTGCAGGATCCGGTGCAGCGGCGCCTGGCGCTGATCAAGCGTGGTTACGGTGGCAATACCGGGCAAGAGGCGCCCAGTAACCTGCAGCTCTTGTTGGAACGGGTCGGTCAGCGCTTTGCCTCGACCGACCAAGCCCACACGTCCGCTACCCAGACTTTGTTGACCCACGCCGGTTACCGCTCTGCCTCGGCGGTGCAGATGTACTGGGCCGTGCGCCTGATGTTGCCGTTGTTGCTGGTCGGCGTTGCGTTGTTGCTGTTGCCGATGGTCAAGGTTTCAGTGGTCATCGGCCTGTTGGCGGTGACCCTCGTGGCAGGCATTGGCTGGTTGCTGCCGGCGATCTATGTCGGCAAACGCAAGCAGGCACGACAAGGCCGGTTGCGCGCCGCGTTCCCGGATGCATTGGACCTGATGGTGGTCTGCGTCGAGTCGGGCCTGGCCCTGCCCACGACGATTGAACGGGTGGCTGAAGAAATGTCGGTCAGTCAGGTTGAGTTGGCTGAGGAGCTGGCGCTGGTCAATGCGCAGATCCGGGCGGGCATCACCAGCACCGAGGCGCTCAAGCAATTGGCCGTGCGCACCGGCCTGGAGGATATCCAGGGGCTGGTCAGTCTGCTGGCGCAAAGTATCCGTTTTGGTACCAGTGTGGCCGATACCCTGCGCATCTACGCTGATGAGTTTCGTGATCGGCGGACCCAGGCGGCGGAAGAAATGGGGGCCAAGATAGGCACCAAGCTGATCTTTCCGTTGATCTTTTGTCTGTGGCCGAGTTTTTTCCTGGTCGCCATTGGTCCGGCCATGATTGGTGTGTTCAGGGCTTTTGGGAATATGTAGAACACGCAGCGCTTATTGTGGGAGCGAGCTTGCTCGCGATAGCGGTTTGACAGTCAATGAAGGTGTTGAATGTCGGTCCGTCATCGCGAGCAGGCTCGCTCCCACATCTATGGTTATCCCCTTTTCTGCAATACTGTTTTTGATGCGTGGTTGGCTTGCTTTCATCTATCCGGCGTCTGAGTGGGGTTGTGGCCCCGCGCCTCGATGA
>Ga0209051_1000124_pt1 | contig 142998 bp, 137 predicted proteins | sample AraplaCvi_mMS_r2_2_FD_184286 | JGI IMG/M metagenome (GOLD analysis project Ga0209051, IMG submission 184286) | Arabidopsis root microbial communities from North Carolina, USA - plate scrape MF_Cvi_mMS_r2 (SPAdes) (version 2) | ecosystem: Host-associated > Plants > Roots > Endosphere | place...
TGGACGCATGGAATTCGTACTCACCGGCCCGGGGCACATCGGCACCCATGGGAAAGCCATTGAGGGAGGTGTCGAGCCGGATGCGGTCGCCGGTGAGCGCATAGGTGCGGCGCTCGCGGACCGCTTCCAGGATGGCAGCCCTGGAAAGCGCCTGGGCATGCACGCCCATGAGCCCCTCGCCCCATGCTCCCGGGAACCCCGCATGGTTGTCGGTGGAGGCGACGAACCCGAACTTCATGCCGGATCCCAGCGCTGCCCTGACGGTGTTCGCCGTCTGCCGCCCCCCGGGCGAGCCCCTCACCATGGGATGCGGGCCCCGGTCGTGCTCGGACAGGCCGTGGAAGGAGAAGATCTCGACCACGGGCGTGCACGCGGGGTCGAACACTTCCCAGTTCACGCCGCGACGACCCTTGGGATACGCCAGGTGGTGCGGGATCATCAGGGCGCCTTCGCCGAGGCAGAACCCGCGCAGCTGCTCGACGTGGTTCGTGTACATGACCGGGCGGAAGTCGCGCGGGAAGATGACGCACTGGTCCCCGAAGCGGTTCGAGTGCCATTCGAAGCCCAGGAACGCGGTGAACGCGCCCTCGCTGTTCGCGTTCGCGATCCTCTCCTGCACGCGCGGCCACGTTTCCGCCAGGCGCTTGAAGCCATCGATGAAGTGGCGATGCCTGCCGCCCTCGATGTCGGTCAGGTCGTGCCAGCTCGAATGCCCCGTGAAGGCGAAGAAGTCGAGGTGCTCGCGCGCGATCTCGATGCTGCGCTCGATGCTTCCTCGCCCGTAGCCATGGGCGTTGTGGTTGTGGATGTCGCCGAAATAGATCATGGGAACGCCGGGTGTGCCGTCGCAGCGAAGTCTCGGCGTGCTCCGCGCATAAGTAAAATTGAAAGTGGCACTGGCGCGATGAATTAAATTGATGCACTCCTGTCTTTCAGCATGCCCACCCTCCGACAACTCAGGGCCTTGAGCCTCATCGCGCAGACCGGCAGCTTCACCAAGGCTGCGGAGCGCCTGTTCGTCACGCAATCGGCCGTCAGTGCGCTGATCCGCGACCTCGAAGAGGAAGCAGGCACCTCTCTCATCGTGCGGGGACGCGCGCTGAGACTCACCGAGGCGGGGGAGCACCTCCAGCGCGCCGGCGCGCGCGCCCAGCAAGAACTGGATCGCGCATTGCTGGAAGTGCAAAGCGGCGGGCAGTGGGCCGAGAGGGTCCTTCGGGTGGGGGCGGGCTCGCTGTCGGCAGCCACCTTGCTGCCGCCGGCGATTGCACGGCTGAGGGCGCAACAAGGGAGGTTGCGCGTCGTCCTCGTCGACCGGCCCGTCGGCATGGTCGGCGATCTCCTGCTGTCGGGCGAAGTGGACGCGGCCCTCGGTTCCCTCGAATCCCCCTTGCGCCTTTCCACCGAGTTGCGTTCCGAGCTTCTGCTCACGGACTCCCTGTGCGTGGTCGCATCGGCTTCCAGCCAGCTCGCGCAGCGGGCACCGCGACGGAAGCACACGCGGTGGGCAGACCTCGGGGAGGCCGAACTGGTGCTGGTCGGGCGCGTGGGAGGGCAGTGGAACTCGCTCCTGCGGGACCAGCTTGCCGCGCACCCGGGGCTGCGCATCGGCCACGAGGTCCAACTGCTTTCGACCGCGCTGGAACTCGTGCGGCATGACCTCGGCGTGGCCGTGCTGCCGCGGTTCGCCTGCAGGACGCTCGACCTCCGGGCCTTCTGGGTTTCGGATCTCCAGGCCGGCGGCGCGAAGTGGAGCACGTACTGGCTCACGCGCAAGGCCGGCACGGAAAACAGCGCGGCGGCGCTGCTTCTCGACGCGCTGCGGAACACGCTCGGGCGCGACGGGTCCTGACGCCCCTCCGGGCGTCAGCCCGCGAGAAGGGCCCGCCCCGGCAGGGCGGCCCCGGCGGCCGCCTCCAGCCGGAACACGGCGACGACCGCCGACAGTTTCTCGGTCTCCTCCTTCATGGCCGCCGCCGCTTCGGCCGCGACGGCGACGAGCGACGCGTTCTCCTGCGTCATGCGATCGATGTGCGCGACGGCCTGGTTCACTTCGACGATGCCCGCGGACTGCTCCTTGCTCGCGGCGACGATGGTCTGCATGAACTCCGTCACGGACTGGACCGCCGTCACCATCTGGGCCATCGCCGCGTCGGCCGCTTCCACCAGCGCAACGCCGGTGCGGATGCGCGCCTCGTTTCCGATCACCAGTTCCTGCGTTTTCTTGCTGGCGGCGGCACTGCGCGTGGCCAGTTTCCGGACTTCGCTGGCGACCACGGCGAAGCCGCGTCCATGCTCGCCCGCGCGCGCCGCCTCCACTGCTGCGTTCAGTGCGAGGATGTTCGTCTGGAACGCGATCTCGTTCATCAGCCCGACGATGCTGGAGATTTCGCCGGAGGCCCTTCGCATGTCCTGCATCGTGGCGACCACCTGGGCCACGCTGTCCCGGCCCGAGAGCGCCGCGACGGATGCGCCGCTCGCGAGCCGTTCGATCTGCGAAGAGGCCTCGGCGCTTTGCCGCACCTTGTCGGTCAGCAGCGCCATCGAAGCCGCTGTCTCCTCCAGGTTGGCGGCCGTCTGCTCCACGCGACCGGACAGGTCCCGGCTGCCGAAGGCGACATCCGCGCTGGCCGCCACGATGCGCTCGCCGGAGTGGCGGACCTGCGCCACGATGCGGTGCAGGAAGCTGCCCATGGTCGCGAGGGCGTGCATCAGTTCGCCGAACTCGTCGCGGGTGGACGCGGCAAGGCTGCGCGTCAAGTCGCCCTTCGCGATGGAGTCCGCGAGCTCCACGGATTGCCGCAGCGGCCGCCGGATCGAACGCACGAGCACCGCCGCGATCACGATGCCGCAGGCGAGCACCAGCAGGGCGCTGGCGGCGCCGAGCGCGAGAACCTCGTTGCTCGCCGCGAGCGCGGACGCGCGGGCCGCCGCTTCCTTCGCCTGCTGGGCGGAGATGAATTCGTCGATGCCGGCGAGGTACGCCGCCTGCAGCGGCTTGTACTCGCGGGTCACCGAATCGGTGGCTCCCGCGCGGTCGCCGGCGGCACCGAGCTCCCGGACCTTCCGGTTCGCCTGCAGCACCCTGGTCCCCAGCGCGCCGATCTTGCCCAGCAGCGCCTGTTCCTGCTGCGTCGTTGCGTCTTGCCCGATGCGTTCCCGCATGCGCGCGATCCGCTCCACGTCCGTCTCGGTCTCCCCACGGAAGTGGCCGGCGACCTGCGCGTCGGCGCTGATCGCGACCACCATTCCGCGGGTTGTGGCGACCTCGGTGAGGTTGCGCCAGGCGGTCGCCCGCTCGACGACGTCGCGGGCGCGGTCGACGCTCGCTGCGGCATGCCGCTGGATCGCGGTGGCGCGGTGCAGCGTCACCGCGGAGATCACGATGGGCGCTCCCACCAGGAACAGCAGGGCCACCCAGATCTTGGTGGCCACCCGCAGCCCCGACATCGCGGGATCAGACACGGGAGGGCGCGGCGGGCAGGCGGCCGTCGATGTCGACGAAGCCGTACTCCTGCGCGAGTTCGGCCGCCAGCAGCAGCTGTCCCGACTTGTCCATGACCTTCGGGTCGGCCGCCAGCGCAGCGACGGCGCGCCCCACGAACTCGGCGGATTCGCCGTGCTCCATGATGCGCTTGGCGAGCGCGGCGGGCATCCGGTCCGGTTGCGCCAGGAACTTCTCGCTCTTGATGAAACCGGGCCAGATGACCACGGAGGCCACGTTGAAGGGCCGCAGGTCGTGCGCCATGTCCTTCGCCATCTTGTCCACGCCGGCCTTCTGCACGCCGAAGGGGACGTTGAACGTGTAGCGCACGGCGCCGCCGGAGGAGGTGTTCACGATGAGCCCCTGCTTGCGCTCGACCATGTTCGGAGCAGCGCAACGGCTCGCGACGTAGTGCGAGCGCAGGCCGACCCGCAGCAGCGTCTCCCAGAGGCCGTCGTCCAGCTTCCAGAAGGGCACGTTCACCGGCATCTGCGCCGGCGCCGCGAAGACGTTGTTCACCAGCACGTCGATGCGGCCATCCTGTTCCTCGTGCACGCGGTCGAACACGCGCCGGACGCTGTCGTCGTCGGCGTGGTCGCAGACGATCGGCATGCACTGGCCCCCACGCGCAGCGATCTCGTCCGCTGTTTCCCGCAACGATCCGGGCCACTGGGAGCCGCCGCGATCCATCGTGCGGCCGGTGACGTACACGAGCGCCCCGGCTTCGCCGAGCGCCAGCGCCACGCCTTTGCCGACACCCCGGGTGCCGCCGGTGACGACGGCAACCTTGCCCTGCAGGGGCCTTTCATTCGATTGCATTGCTTTCCTCCTTGGGTTCGGGCGTGCCCGCTGCAGCCTGCCGACGGCGTTTCCATCGCCGCGCGAGCGGGGCCAGGTACACGGCGCCCAGCATCACGAGGCCGTACAGGACGCCGGTGAGTTCCTGGGAAACCTTCTCGGCGAGGTCGGGCGTGGACGACAGGACCAGTGCCGCCAGCACCGTCCCGAGTTCCGCTCGCGGGCCTGCGATCGCCACGCCCACCAGCAGGCTGAGCGAGAGGAACACCGGGAAGCTGTCGGGTGACACGAAGTTGGTCAGGCAGGTATTGAGCGCGCCCGCCGCGCCGACGATGCCGGCACTCGCCGCGAAGGCCGCCGCTTTCCACTTCTGGACGTGGACCCCTACCGCGGCTGCCGCGGTCGGATGGTCGCGCAATGTCAGCCACGCCATGCCCGCGGGTCCCGCCAGGAGCCTGCGCACCAGGAGATAGGCGGCGGCACACCAGAAAGCGGTGAACAGCAGCAGCCACTGGTCCGCGGCCAGCCGCAGGAACGAGGGCGCCGGCATCGGGTCCAGGCTGAGGCCGCTGACGCCGCCGGTCCACGCTTCCAGCACGGGGTGCTTCAGCAGTTGCGGCAGCGCGAGTGCGAGCGCGAAGGTCGCGAGCGCCAGGTAGGGACCGGCCAGCCGTACCGCGGGCCAGCCGAAGACGAAGCCCAGCGCCGTGCAGAGGACGATCGCCGCCGGCACGGACGCCGCCGCGGGCAGCCAGCCCTGGCTGATCGCAATGCCGGACGCATAGGCGCCGATGGCAAAGAAGGCACCATGCCCGAGCGAGACCTGCCCGCTGGCACCGATCAACAGCTGCAGGCCCCGGACCGCGAGCGCAAGGATCAGGACCGCGGTGATCTTGAAGGCCCAATAGCCGTGCAGCAGGAAGGCGGCCGCGGCGACCGCGAGCACGCAGGCACCGGCATACGCCGCGCCGCGTGGCAGGAAGGACGCCGCGCGGTGGCGCGCGGTCAAGGCCTGCAAGGTGGAAGTGTGGTCAGACACGCTGGGCCACCTTTCCGCCCAGCAGGCCCCGCGGCCGAACGACCAGGATGGCGAACATCACGGTGAGCGCGATCGTGAGCTTCAGCTCGTTGCCCGTGACGTAGGCCCCCAGCAGGTTCTCGCCCATCCCGAGCAGCAGGCCGCCCACGATCGCGCCGGGCGGGCTGTCGATGCCGCCCAGGACGGCCGCCGCGAAGCCGTAGATCATGATGCCGCCCATCATGTGCGGGTTGAGGAAGACCACCGGCGCGGCGAGCAGGCCGGCGACCCCGCCGATCGCCCCGGCGATGCCCCACCCGAGCATCAGCACCCGGTCGACGTCGACACCCGAGAGCCGCGCCGAATGGGCATTCAGCGCCGCCGCGCGCATCGCCAGGCCCATGCGGGTGAACTTGAAGAACGCGCTCATCGCCGCGAGCACCACGAGCGTCACGGCCAGCGTGCCGATCGCGTGGCCGGACAGCACCGCGTGCCCCAGGCCGTTCCAGCCGGCGAAGGGGCTGTCGACGTTCCGGGTCTCGTGGCCGAACAGCAGGCCGGCGGCGCTCTGCAGGATGACCATCAGCGCGACGAAGACGGTGACGACCGCGAGCACCGGCGCATCGTGCAACGGCCGCAGGGCCACCCTCTCCACCAGCGCGCCCGTGATGAAGCCGAACGCGATGGCGCCGAGGGCCGCAACCCCGTAGGGCAGTCCCGCCTGCGTCAACGTCCACGCCACGTAGGTGGAGAACATCGCCATCTCGCCCTGGGCGAAGTTCACGTGGTTCGTGGCCCGGTAGATCATCACCAGTGCGAGGGCGAGCATCCCGTAGATGCAGCCGTTCACGAACCCCGCAGCGAGCTGCTGCGTCACTTCCATCATGCGTCAGTTCCCCTGGATGCCGAGATACGCGGCGCGCACGCGCGGGTCGTCACGCAGCGTCGCCGCCGGGCCGCTGAGCGCGATGCGGCCGGACTCCAGCACGTACGCGTTGTCGGCCAGGTCGAGCGCCAGGCGCGCGTTCTGTTCGACCACGAGGACGGCGAGCCCCGTGCTGCGGTTGATCCCCGCAATCGCTTCGAAGATGTGCCGCACGACCAGGGGCGCCAGCCCGAACGAAGGCTCGTCCAGCAGCAGCAGCCGCGGCCGCAACATGAGCGCGCGGGCGATGGCGACCATCTGCTGCTCCCCGCCGCTCAGGAGCCCCGCGGCCCGCTGCCGGTGGTCGGCCAGCTTGGGAAACAGCTCGTACATGCGTTGCAGGTCGAGGCGGACCTCCGCACGGTCGCGCCGCGCGATGGCCCCGACGAGGAGGTTCTCCTCGACGCTCAGGGGTGCCAGCGTGCCGCGGCCGTCCGGCACGTGCGCCACGCCGAGGGAGGCGATGGCATGGGTGGCGAGGCCGTCGATGCGCTTGCCTGCGAGTTCGATGCTGCCCCGGGTGCTGACCACCGCATTGCTGACGGACCGCAACAGGGTGGTCTTGCCCGCGCCATTGGCCCCGAGCAGGGCCGTGATCCCGCGTTCCGGCACGTCCAGCGTCAAGCCATGCAGGACCGCTGTCGCGCCGTAGGACGCGCTGAGGTCCCGCACGCGCAGGATGCTGCGGGTCATGGACCGTCTCCCAGGTAGGCACGCAGCACTTCGGGATGGCTCGCGATCTCCTGCGGCGTGCCCTCGGCGATCTTGCGGCCGAATTCCAGCACGACGACCTGGTCCGACACGCGCATGACGAGGTTCATGTGATGCTCGATCAGCAGCACCGAGATGCCCATGCTGTCGCGGATCTCCCGGATCCAGCCGAGGAGTTCCTCGACCTCCGCGTGGTTCAGGCCCGCGGCGGGCTCGTCCAGCAGCAGCAGGCGCGGATCCATCGCGAGGGCGCGCGCGAGCTCGACGCGCTTGCGCGTGCCGAAAGGAAGCTCGGCGACGAGTTCGTCGGCGACATCGTCCAGCCGTGCGAACGCGAGAAGTGCCGACACGCGGCGCGCCGCTTCGTCGCGGTCCCGCCGCCCGCGCCGCGTTCCGAACAGCGCGGACAGGTGTCGTCCGCCAAAGCTCAGGAAGGACCCCGTCTCGACATTGCGTCGGACCGACTGCCGGTCGAACAGCGCCACGTTCTGGAACGTGCGTGCGATGCCGATCGCCGCCACGCCGTGCGGCGGCACGTGACGCAGGTCGGCGTCGCCGAAGCGGATGGACCCTTCCTGGGCGTCGCAGATCCTGCTGAGGCAGTTGAACAGCGTGGTCTTGCCCGCGCCGTTGGGGCCGATGATGCCGCAGATCACGCCGCGCCCCACGGAGAACGACACGTCCGCCAGGGCTTGGACGCCGCCGAACCGGACGCCCAGCCCGTGCACGCGAAGGAGAGCGTCCATCAGGCGAGCGGGACCCAGCGCTTTCCGTCGAAACGCTGCAGCCGCACCTGCTGCACGATGCGGTAGTCCGTGGGCGTCGTGTTCACCGTGATCCCGGGGATCAGCGCCGGCAAGGCGACGTTCCTGAGGCTCGTCGCCTCCTGGAGGATGCGCTGGCCGGAGACGTCGTCACCGCAGCGGCGCAGCACTTCCGCCATCAGGTGGCCCATGCTGTAGCCGACCAGGTTCAGCTGCTCGGTCGTGTCGCCTTCGGGGTAGTACTTCGCCATGAACGCGAGCCACTCGCGGTAGGCCGGGTCGTCGGCCCACTCCGGGTCGCCGGCGGACTTGCTTTGCGTCGCTGACACGAGGCCGGTGGACTTGTCCAGGCCGGCGACCTTCAGGACCGTCGCGACGAAGTTGCTGGTGATCGGGATGATCTGCAGCGGATGCCACGGCAGTTCGCCCACCTTGCGGATCGCCTGGATCGTGAACTTCGGGCTCGTGATGTTCATGAACACGTCGGCGCCCGTGCCCGCCAGCGAGATGACCTGCGAGTCGATGGTCGGGGCGGTGACTTCGTAGCCCGCGGCGGCGACCACCTGCTCCTTCGCGCCCAGTTCCTGCAGGCGCCGCCGGAACGCCGAGAGGTATTCCTTGCCGAAGTCGTCGTTCTGGTACAGCACGGCGACCTTCGCGCCCGGCCGGACGCGATGGACGTAGTCCGCGTAGGCCACGGCCTCCGTCGAAAAGGTCGGCAGGCCGGGCAGGGTCCACGGAAAGTTCCGCGGGTCCGCGAAGCGGTCGCTGCCTGCGTAGACGAACAACTGCGGGACCTTGCGGCTGTTCAGGTATTTCTGGACCGCGGCATTCTGTGCCGTGCCCATGCTGGCGAACATCGCCTGCACGCCCTCGCGTTCGACCAGGTTGCGGGTCTGCTCCACCGCCTTCGCCGGGTTGTAGCCATCGTCCAGGGACAGCAGCGTGACCTTGCGGCCGTTGATGCCGCCGCGTTCGTTGATCATCCTGAAGTACCGCGCCTGCACCTTGCCGACCGCGCTGAGCGCCGAGGCGGGACCGCTGTACGGCATCGTCTGTCCCAGCTTGACCTCGCCCCGGAACGACGGGGCGCCCTGCGCGAAGGCTCGTCCGCCGGCCAGGGCCAGTGACGCGTGCAGGAGGTGGCGACGGGAAAGCGAGGGTGGCATGGGTTTCATCCTGAATCCGATCAGCGGCCTGGGCCCGCCCCGCCGGCAAGGCAGAAGCTTGTTTTGCCCAACAAAAGCTGCCCGCTAATTATCTTCCCGGAAAGATAACACGATCTTCGCGTTTACCCTAGCGCCGCCTTACATCGCGGCGATCAGGCGACGGAAGCAGTCGTCCACCCGCCGCAGCTCCGCGCGACTCACGCCGCTGGCGGCCACGATGCCCTCGAGCGAGGTGGTGATGCGGGTCATCGCCGCATCCGCGATGGCCTGGCCCCGCCGGGTGAGCTTCACGAGTTCCGAGCGCCGGTCGTCCTCCGCCGCGGCGCGTTCGATGAGCTTCTGCGTCCGCAGGCTGTCCAGCCGCTTCGTCATCGCGCCCGAGGTGACGAGCAGGTCCCGGTACAGGTCCGTGGGCCGCATGGCGCTCTCCGGGCCGTTGCGCCGCAGCGCGAGCAGCACGTGCAGGTCGCCGACGTTCGTGCCCGCCTTTTTCGCGACCTCCTGCACCCTGCGCTCGTGCAGCACGTGCGCGTATTCGATGCGCAGAAAGAACCCGGCCAGCCAGAAGTCCACGTCGGGGCGTTCCTGGGCCCACGCGCGTGAGATCGCATCGACCCGATTGGGCTTCAGTTGCTCCGTCGCCCGGCTCGCCCGCTGGACGGGCGGACGCCCGGGCGCCTTGAGTTCGGGGCGGCTCTCCGTGGCGTCGTCCGCCGCCCATCGCAGGAGCTCCTTCACGGCGGCCTGGAAGCTGAGGCCACCGCCCTGGTCGTCGCCCTCCTGGCTCGGCCCGAGCTTGGCCTGCCGGTACTTGCCCTCGCCCACGAACTTGCGGCCGTACCAGGCGGCGCCCCGGTTGCCCTTGTAGTAGCCCAGGTGGGCGCCGGGACTGCAGATCTGCCAGTAGGGCTTGGCGCGGGGCGGCAGCGCGCGGCGTGCTTGCTGGGAGGACAGGTCGATGCTGGCCGGCGTGGAGGGTTTCGGCATGGGATCGTGGTGTTGCTCGATCCCTCATCTTACCCAACTCACCCAATCTACCCAACCGGCAGGCGCTCAGGGGCCGCCGCGCGCCAGGGCCTCTGCCCGCGCATGGGCCATGGCCTGCGCTTCCGCCATGCGGGGCTCGCCGGGACGCGTGGGGCCGCAGTCGATCGCCTGCACGTCCTCGATGCCGATGAAGCGCAGCCAGGTGCCGAGGAACGACTTCTGCTGGTCCCAGAAATTCAAGGGGGAAGCGGCCGAATAGTCGAAGGCACTCGCATACGCCACCAGCGCCGAACGCCCGTGCACCAGTCCCTCGTAGCCGCGCTCGCGCGTCCAGGAGAAGGTCAGCCCGGGCTGCGTGATGACGTCGATGTAGTGCTTCAGCCGGTAAGGGATGCCCAGGTTCCACATCGGCGTGCTGAACACGTACCGGTCGAAAGCCAGGAAGTGGCGCGTGATCTCCTCAACCCTGCCCCACGCGGCGGCCTCCCGCGCCTGGTGCGGCTTGCCCGCGAGGATCGCGTACTTCGCGTCGAGCAACGCGCCGTCCAGGGTGGGCAGGTCCATCGCCCAGAGGTCCAGTTCCTCCACGCGCAGCCGCGGATCCTCCTGCCTGGCGGCGTCGAGATGGCTGTCCGCCACGGCCCGCGAGCGGCTGGTCGCGCGCGGGGAGGCAATGACGTGGAGGATGCGGGGTTCGGCTGCGGAGTTCATCAGAGGTCCAGGGAGACGGATGCGTTGTCCGACCAGGCTACGCAGATGCAGGCCAGGCCGCCGTCGCGCTGCTCCGGGGTGAGGAAGCGGTCGCGGTGCGACAAGGTTCCGGCGGCCACCTGCACGGCACATTCGCCGCATTCGCCGCGCTTGCAGCTATGGCGCACGTAGACGCCGGAAGCGAGCACGGCGTCCAGGATGCTGGTACCGGGGACCACATCCAGCTGCCGGCCCGATCGCAACAGGTGCACGGTCACCGGCTTGTCCGTGGACTTGGGCGGTGGCGCCTTGAAGAGTTCGTGATGGACCCGATCACGCGGATGCCCGCTGGCCGCCGCGGCGTCGAGCACCGCATCGACCAGGGACGCCGGACCGCACACATAGACGTGCCGCCCCGGCGCCGGTTCTCCGACCACCTGCCGCGCATCCATGCGCGTGGGGCCCTTGCGCGCCGTGTCATAGAAGTGGAATCCGTCGCCGGCGAGCGCGGCGAGTTCCTCGCGGTAGGCCCCCGCGGCTTCGCCGCGCACGGAGTAGTGCACCTCGAACGGGACTGCACGCCGCTTCAGTGCACGCGCGATGGCGACGAGGGGCGTGACGCCGATGCCGCCAGCCACCAGCACGGCCGTCCGCGTGTCCTGCGCGATGGGGAACTCGTTGGGGAAGCCGTCGACCAGGAGTTCGTCACCGGCGTCGATGCGCTCGTGCAGGTACACGGAGCCTCCGCGCCCTTCCATCTCCTTCAGGACGGCGATGTCGAACCATCGTCCCTGCGGGTCCGCCTCCACGACCGTGTACTCCCGGAAGTCGCGCGTGCCGTCCCGCAGCACGACGCCGATCCTGGCGTGAGCACCAGCCTCCATCGCGGGCAGCACCGCATCGTCCCCCATTTCCATGCGGATGCGGCGCACTTCCTTGGCGGCCATCTCCGCTTCGCGCACGCGCACCCGCAGCGGCACGGGCGGGCCGGCCTGTTCGCCGGGTTCGCGCAACTGCATGCGGCGGGCGAAGCCGCTCACGTACGCGGGCGTCCTGACCTCCTCCTTCAGGCGGGCACCGGGCCGGCCCGGGTAGGCCACCGCGCCGATCGGGATCTCCCCCGCCCAGCACGCCTGCGCGTACAGCGCTTCGCCCCCGAAGATGGGCAGTCCGTCGGCCGGCGGGCCGGCCCGCCGCTTGAGCGATCCCTCCTGGATGCGCATGCGCACCATCAGGATTCCCTTGAGCTCGTGCAGCGTCGGTTGCTTGATCTCGGCCCAACGCCCGGGAAAGCGCGACTCGAGGAAGAACTGGAGCTGCGCGAGGCGTTCGTCCAGCGATTCGACCGGCTCGGTGCGCCCGTACACCATCACCGAGCGGTAGTTGAGCGTGTGCGCCGACGCGAGCCGGGACAGCACGAAGCCGTCGAGGTGCGTGAAATTGATGCACACGTCGGTGCCCGCCGCGTGGTGCTTCAGCATGCGGCTGCCCGCGGATCCATGCCAGTACAGGTACTCCCCCTGCCGCCACACCATCGTCGGCGTGGCGAAGGGCTGTCCGTCGATGGCGTAGGCCACGACGCCGTAGAGGGCGGAGTCGACGACCGCATGGATCGCCGACTTGTCGTTGGTTCCGCGCCCGGCGAACAGGCGGATGCGGGATCGGTCCGAGACCGGGTAATCGGTGGCTGCCACTGAAGTCCTTCTGGTTTGCCCAACTCACCCAACTAGGGTAAGCCCGTGGTCGCTTGACACAATATCTTCTCAGGAAGATATTCGAGCACCTTTTGCCAAACTCGTCAATCGAACCCGGATCGGAGCACCATGACAACCAAGGAAGAGAACGAACTGCTCACCAAAGTGGAAGGCGACGCGCCCATGGGCCGCATGCTGCGGCAGCACTACTGGATTCCCGCCGTTCTCTCCTCGCGCCTCGAGGCGGGCGGAGCCCCCGTGCGGGTGAAGCTGTTTGGCCGGCGCTATGTGGCCTACCGCGCGCATGACGGCCGCGTCGGCTTCCTCGACGAGGCGTGCCCGCACCGCGGCGTGTCGCTCGCGCTTGCGCGCAACGAGGACAACGCGCTGCGCTGCATCTTCCATGGCTGGAAGTTCTGCGTCACGGGGGAAGTGCTGGAAGTCCCGAACGAGGCATCGAACCCGGAGGGCTTCCGCAAGACCGTGAAGCTGAAGAACCATCCGGTGGTCGAGGGCGCCGGCCTCGTGTGGACCTGGCTGGGCGAAGGCGAGGCGCCCGCCGCACCCAATTTCGAATGGATGGGCCTGCCACCGGAGCAGGCGTACGCGTGCGGGCTGGAGCTGAATTCCAACTGGCTGCAGGGCGTGGAGGCCACGATCGACTCCTCGCACATCGCGGTGCTGCACCAGAGCCACCTGAGCCATTCCAGCATGGACATGGCCGCGACGCGCGTGAACAACGCCGTGCGCTACAAGTTCGAGGACACCGGCTACGGCTATCGCGCGGCGGCGCTGCGCGAAGCCCCGAACGGCGAGTGCGTTGCGCGCGTGACCGAATTCGTCATGCCCTACTACGGGCTGATCCCGCCCATCAATACGGGCGACGACCAGGACCGGACCGTCATCATCGCCGTACCGGTCGACGACGAGCACCTGATCCAGTGGTACATCTACTACAACACCAGGCGCCCGACCGACTCCATGAAGCGGGTGCAGCGCGCGAACACCTGGCCGATGGCCGGCGGCATCTGCCAGGATCCCGACCAGCGCTGGGGCCAGAACCGGCAGCTGATGCAGCACGGGAACCATACCGGCTTCAACGAGATCGTCATCGAGGATTTCGTGACGCAGGTCAGCATGGGACCGGTGGTGGATCGCTCCGAGGAGTATCTCTGCTCGGCGGACCAGGCCATCATCCGGCTGCGGCGCCACCTCATGCAGTCGGTGAAGAGGTTCATGGCCAACGAGGTGCCCCAGAGCGCCCTTCCGGAGTCGCGCGACTACTCCGGCATCACGGCCACGGGCGGGCGGATGAAGTCCGTCGAGGACGACTGGCGCCGCCTGCCGCGCTGAGGACGAGCCATGACCAACGACACCAGGAAGTGGGTTGCGGCGTGCGCGCCGGGCGACGTCCGCCACGGCGAGCCGAAGGGCGTCAAGCTTGGCGACATCCCGGTTGCGCTGTACCGGCTGGACGATGGCATCCATGCCACGCACGACGTGTGCACCCACGCGTATGCGCTCCTGTCGGAGGGCTACGTCGAGGGAGCGGTGGTGGAATGCCCGCTGCATGGAGCGCTGTTCGAGATCCGCAGCGGCAAGTGCCTCGCGGTCGGGACCTCCGACCTGGCCACCTATCCGGTGCGCGTCGAAGGCGACACTGTTCTCGTTGGCCTGCCTGGCGATGGGAGCTCCGCCCCGTGAGCAGGCAGCGTGTGGTGATCGTGGGAGGCGGGCAGGCGGCGGGGGCCGCGCTGCGCAAGCTGCGCGACCTGCAGTTCGGCGGCGAGGTCGTGCTGCTCAGCGAGGAATCGCATCCTCCCTACGAGCGTCCGCCCTTGTCGAAGGAATACCTGGCGGGTGCCGCGCAGGACGTGCGCCTCGTCGCGCCCGGGAAGCGGGCGAACGAGCGCGTGCACCTGCGCTCCATCGTCGTCTCGGCCGATCCCGTCGCGCGTACCGTCACGTGCGGGGATGGTTCGACGATCGCCTATGACGTGCTGCTGCTCGCCACCGGTGGCCGCCCGCGGCGGCTCTCGGTTCCTGGCGCCGAACTCGGCAACGTCCATCACCTGCGCACGGCCGACGATGCCGCGTCGCTGCGGCGCTCGCTGCAGGAGTGCGCGCATTCCCGCGCGCCGTTGCTGGTCGTCGGCGGCAGCTGGATCGGGCTCGAGGTGGCCGCCGCGGCGCGGGCGGCCGGCGTCGACGTCGTCCTGCTCGAAGCGGGCGAGCGTCTGTGCATGCGCACGTTGCCGCCCGCGCAGGCGCGGTGGCTCGAGCGCCTGCACCGCCTGCAAGGCGTGGACGTCCGCCTGCACACCCCGCTCGCCAGCCTGGGGGGTGAGGGCGTGGTCGGCCGCGCTCGCTTGTCGGATGGCGAAGAGATGCGGGTGGGAGCCGTCGTCGCGGGGATCGGCATCCTCCCGAACGACGCGCTCGCCCGCCAGTGCGGCGCCACCGTGCGTTCGGGCGTGGTCGTCGACTGCCATGGCCGCACGTCCGTCCCGGGCGTGTATGCGGTCGGCGACGTCACGGAGCAGGAGTGCAAGTGGCATGCGGGCCCGGTGCGCATCGAAACCTGGCACAACGCCAACGCGCAGGGCGAGGCCGCGGCCGCGCACATCGCCGGAGCTGCCGCACCGGCAGCCGCCGAACCGCCCTGGTTCTGGTCGGACCAGTACGGCAGGAACCTCCAGGTCGTGGGCGCCCCTCTGCAGGGAGACGCCGTCCTGGCGAGCGGGGGAGACGAGGACCGCACACTGGCGATCCATCTGCGCGGCGACGTCGTGGTCGGAGGCGTGGCCGTCGACCGGCCCCGTGACATGCACCGGCTGCGCAAGCTCCTGGCTGGTGCCGCGCCGGTGACGCCGGCTGCGCTGCGGCAGCACGGACTGCACGCTTCGGGCGAGGCCGTTCAGTAGCAGAGCGGCGCAGCCGTGCCCGCGCGCCGGCGTTCCTCTTGCCAGCCGGAGGACGCACGGGCGCGGGCATCGCCGGAGATCACCCCTTGCGCGATGCCGGCGACGACGCTCGCTGCCTTCCACTTCCGGCCGCTCACCGCGCATTGCGCGGCGGCGAGGTAGAACGGCTGCCAGTCCGCCCAGAGCCGGACGACCTTGCCGTCCGCGGCCGGCGGTGGCGTCTCGCTCCATGCAACGACCGGCGCATCGTTCGCGGCAAGGCTCGCCAGTTCGCCTGCGCTCGCGCCCGAGACGGCGAAAGCGTCGGGCTGCGTGTGCGACAAGTCTGCCGACGTCCACTCGCTCAGCTGCACGTCCGGCCGTACCCGCTTCGCGCCGGCCGCCAGCCCCCGGTCCCACGCGCGGCGCGGACCCGGCGCGGACCCGTGCGCATAGGCGATCGCACCCGTCGTCGACCTGGCCGCGGTGATCAGGCCGGCCACGCGGCCGGCCTGATAGTGGTCCAGCCGATACGGCACCAGGTTGGGCGCCGGCCGCTGCCCTTCCAGCTGCAGGAACGTCGTCGCGGGGAACTGCGGCGCCACCCTGCCCAGTGCCTCGGCGTGGCGCGGCGTGAGGAGGAACACGAGCGCGTACCGCTCGAGCCCGAGCGTGCCGAGCAGGAACCGCGCGTTTGCATCCGGATCGACGCCGGCAGCGAGGTGGTCGAAGGTGCGGACGCACACCGCCCCTCCCAGGTGGCCCGCCACGGCGTCGCGGGCGGACCGGTGCGGTTCCCAGGCCGGTCCCTCGAACACGAACGCCACCTTGGGAACGCCCGCGGGACAGGGCGGCTCCGCCGGCGTCGCGCCGGCGGCCCCCGCCGATGCGACCCACGCCGCGGCAACGCAGAGCAGCGCCGGCAGTTTCATGCTGCGCGCGAGCCTGCGTCGTAGACCACCCTGCCGTCGACGATCGTCTGCAACGGCCGGATCTCCTTGATCTGCGCTTCCGGAATGGTCAGGTAGTCGGCGGACAGGACGACCATGTCCGCGAACTTGCCCGGCTCGATCGATCCCTTCCTGTGTTCCTCGTAGGTGTAGTAGGGACCGGCATTGGTGTAGAAGCGCAACGCCTGTTCACGCGTCAGGGCCTGGTCGGCGCCATACACGTGGCCGCGCGGGTCCTTGCGCGTCACCATCACGTACAGGCCGACGAAGGGATTCAGGATGTTCACTTCGTTGTCGGTCCCGGCGGCGGCGCCCCCGTAGCCCAGCGTGTCCAGCAGCAGCCTGGAGGGGATCGCGCGGTTCGCCAGCCTTGCGCCCATGAAGCGCTCCACGGTGGCTGCCTTGTCCCACATGAAGATGTTCTGGAAATCGACACGGACATCGAGCTGCTTCGCCCGTACCACCTGGTCGGGCGTGATCAGGCTGCCGTGGATGACGATGAAGCGCTTGCCGCGGATCCCGGCGTCCTTGTGTGCGCCTTCGTACGCGTCCAGGACGAGATCGACGGCCGCGTCGCCGACCGCGTGCGTGCCCACGCGCCAGCCGTAGCGGTTCGCGAGGACGACGCTTTTCTTGTATTCGCCCGGGTCGAGCGCCAGCATGCCGTGGTTGTGCGGGTCGTCCGCGTAGGCGTCGCGGATGTAGGCGGACTTGAGCGTCATGCCGCCGTCCGACACGAGCTTGATGCCCGCCGTCCGTACCCAGTCGTTGCCCGTGTTGTCCTTGTACTTCGCCTGGCGCAGCGCCTGTTCGAATTCCGCCGAAGTGCCTGCGCGCGGCCGCCACATCACGCCGGACCGCACGCTGGATTGCCGCCGCCGCGCGACTTCGAAGTACACGCGGATCTGTTCCTCGGTGAGCCCGCCGATGACGGTGCTGGTGATCCCCGAGCGGTTGTAGATCCGCTGCGCCGCGATGTTCTGCGCGATCATTTCGTCGAAGGTCTGCGCCGGGATCTGCTGCGTGACCAGGTCGATCGCGGTCTCCTCCAGGACGCCCGTCGCTTCTCCGTTCGCGTCCCGGTAGATCTTGCCTCCCACCGGATCCCGGGTGTCCCTGGTGATGCCGGCGGCTTGCAGCGCCTTGCTGTTGGCCATCGCGAAATGACCGACGGTCTGGACGTACACCGGGTTCTCCGGCGCCACGGCGTCCAGTTCCTGGCGCGTGAGGTAGCGCTGCTCAGCCAACTGTGACGGCGGATGCCAGCGGCCCGTCTGGACCCAGGTGCCCGGGGGCACCTTCCTGGCCCGGATGAACTCCGCGATGATGGCCTGTGCCTCGGCCACGGTCCTGGCCCGGATCACTTGCGCCGTGGTCTCGGCCGTGCCCGCGCCGTCCATGTGCGTGTGACTGTCCGTGAGTCCGGGAATCACGGTCTTGCCCGCGAGGTCGACTTTCAGCGTCTCCGGGCCCGCCAGCTTCAGGATGTCCTCATTGCTCCCCACGGCGAGGAACCGGCCTTCGCGCACGGCCACGGCCTGGACGATGCTGAAGCGCGCGTCCGCCGTCACGATCTTCCCATTCACGTAGACCGTGTCGGCCGTTGCCACGGGACTGTTGGCGCACGATGCCACGGCCAGCGCGCCCGCGGACGCGGCTGCCGACTTGAGAAAGAGTCGCCGACTCCGGTCGGCGTCGCTCCGCAAGCTTTCTTTCATCTTCATCTCCTCTTCGCGGTCCTGGCACCGCGACCAGGATTTTCCTGATTGCATTCAGTAGAATGCAATGGAGGTCGCCCTAGAGGAAAATAGGACTACATCCTGGTGGGTTATTGCCAGTAATCCGGAGGTACTGCATGCAATCTTGCGGAACGCACTTCGTGGAGTTCCTGTTCGGCCGCACCCGGGCCGGGGTGCTGCGGATCCTCTTCATGCAGCCGCACGCCACGCTGAGTGCGCAGGAGCTGGCGCAGGCCGCCTCGCTCTCGGTCGGCAGCGTGTACCACGAGACGCGGATCCTCAGCGAACTGGGGCTGCTGGTGGCGCATCCGGCTGGCGCGCGCCTGGTGCGCTACCAGGCCAACCACGAGCATGCGGATTTCCCCGTGTTGCGGCAGTTGCTGGCCCGATCCGCCGGATAGCGGTGGTCAGCCCGCCCGGTGCGCCACGAGCCGGATCCCCGGCATGACGCTTTCCGCAATCTCAGGGCGCTCGAGCGCGTATTCGAGGTTCATGCGCGCGATCTCCACATGCTCCTCGCCCAGCGCCTGGGCCCGGGAGCCCTGGCCACGCTCGAGCGCCTGCACCAGCGCATGGTGGGTGCGATGCGCGTGCTTCATGTACTCGTGCCCTTCCTCCATCGAGGACTGCATGGGCAGCATGGAGCTGGGCGATGCGAAGGGCTGGCTGTCCAGCATTTCCATGATCCGGCGGACCGCCGTGTTGTTGCAGCCCTCGATGAGCAGCCCATGGAACCGGTCGTTCATCTGGACGTACGCCGCATAGTCATCGAGGCTCATGGACTCCTTGTTCACGACCCGGTCTCCGTCGGCGAGGCACTCCTTCAGGTTGCGAATCAGCTGGCGGGGCGCTCCGTCTTCCGCGATCAGCCGCGCCGCGAAGCCTTCGATCAGGCCACGCACGCGGATCGAATCGGAGATTTCCTGCGAGGTGAACCGCCGCATCTGGTAGCCGCCGGCGGGTGAAGCCTCGATGAGCCCTTCGCGCTCGAGGGACGCGAGCGCCAGCTTCACCGGCGTGCGCGAGGCGCCGAGCTTCTCGGCCAGGGGGATTTCGGCCAGGCGCTCCCCCGGCGTGAACGCGCCCTTGAGGATCATGTCCCGCAACTGGACAAGGACGCGGGATTGCTGGGAATCCATGGGAGCTGCTTTCGTCACGGCTGCATGCATCGAATGAGTGCATCACTTTATTGCAATTCGCCGTTCGCGTCACCCCTGCATGCATCCCGCCGAACAAACTTGGTGCAAGCGCGCAAATCGCCGACCGGAAGTCAATGCCTTTTCTCTAATTTGACCCAGAAAGGCCGCAAAAATACGGGTAAACACCTAGGTCATACCCGCCTCAGGTCTTTGATACTGCACGCCATTGCATGCAATCGCGTGCAGATCGAGGATGAGACATGATCAGTGCTGAGCGCAACGACTTCATGACCCGGGTTTCCCGGGGGACCCCGGCGGGCACCCTGCTGCGCCGCTATTGGCAACCGGTGGCATTGGCAGACGAGCTGGCTGGCGAGCGGCCGGTCAAGGCCGTGAAGCTGATGGGCCAGGATTTCGTGCTGTTCCGGGACGAGAACGGCCGCCTGGGGATGCTGGACCGCGACTGCCCCCATCGGGGCGCCGACCTCGCCTTCGGCCGCCTCGAAGACGGCGGCCTGCGCTGCCCCTTCCACGGCTGGTTGTTCGACGTGAAGGGGAACTGCATGCAGACCCCCGCGGAACCCGAAGGCAGCAAGCTCTGCACGCGCATCAAGCAGGGCGCCTATCCGGTCGTCGAGCGGGCCGGGACCCTCTTCGCCTACATCGGCGAGGGCGAGCCGCCGGCTTTCCCCGCTTTCGACTGCTTCGTCGCCCCGGACAGCCATGTCTTCGCCTTCAAGGGCTTGTTCGAATGCAACTGGCTGCAGGCCCTCGAGGTCGGCATCGACCCTGCCCACGCGTCGTACCTGCACCGCTTCTTCGAGGACGAGGACACCTCCGGCAGCTACGGGAAGCAGTTCCGCGGCACATCGGCCGACTCCGACATGCCCATCACCAAGGTGCTGCGCGAGTTCGAGCGCCCCGAGATCTCGGTGGAGACGACGGACTACGGCCTGCGCCTGACGGCCCTGCGCAACCTGTCCGAGCGCAACACGCACGTGCGCGTGACGAACGTGGTGTTTCCCCAGGCCTTCGTGATCCCGATGAGCGCCGAGATGACGATCTCCCAATGGCACGTGCCGGTGGACGACACGCACTGCTACTGGTACGCGATCTTCACCAGCTTCACCACCCCGGTGAACAAGCAGCAGATGCGCGAGCAGCGGCTGAAGCTGTACGAACTGCCGGACTACACCTCCCGCCGCAACAAGCGCAACAACTACGGCTTCGACGTGCAGGAGCAGCTCAAGGCCACCTATACCGGCATGGGCGACGACATCAACGTGCACGACCAATGGGCCGTCGAGTCGCAGGGGCCGATCCAGGACCGCACGCGCGAACACCTCGGCACCACCGACAAGGGCATCATCGCCTACCGCAAGATGCTGGTCGAAGCCATCGATGCGAGCCGCGAGGGCCGGTCCGCCCCGATGCTGATCGACGCCTCGCAGGCCCCGGCCTTCAGCGGTCCGGCCTCGATCGACGGCATCGGCGACGCGGCCGATCCGCACGGCTACTGGCAGCGCGCCGACCTCGAACGCCGGCAGAAGTCCGACTGGGCCGCCGCCCGCCTCGCCACCGCCGCTTCCCTCTGACGCCCGCCATGACTTCTTTCGTGGACCGCCACGGCCTGTGGTCGGACGAGCAGTCGCGCCAGGCCACCGAACTGGCGAAGCGGTTGGACCGGGGCGACATCGACGTGGTGCGATTCGCCTGGGCCGACCAGCACGGCATCCTGCGCGGAAAGACGCTCGTGGCAAGCGAGGCCAGGGGCGCGCTGCGCGAAGGCGTGAACCTCACCTCCACGCTGCTCGCCAAGGACACGTCGCACCGATCCGTGTTCCCGGTGTTCAGCGCGGGCGGAGGCTTCCCCCTGGAGGGCTTCCAGGGCGGCGCGGACTTCACCATCGTCGCCGACCCGGGCAGCTTCAAGATCCTGCCGTGGACGCCGCGGACGGGGTGGCTCCTGTGCGATGCCTACATGCCGGACGGGCGGCCCTGCCCGTTCGCGACGCGCCAGGTCCTGCAACGCGCGCTGCGGCAACTGGCCGAACACAGGCTCGATTTCGTCGCGGGCCTGGAAGTGGAGTTCCACGTCTTCAGGATGTGCGACCCGAGCCTGGCGCTGGCGCACTCCGGCAACCCCGGCCGGCCGCCGGAAGTGGAACTGCTGTCCCATGGGCATCAGTACCTGACGGAGCTTCGGTACGACCGCGTGGACGCGGTCATGGAGTTGCTGCGCAGCCAGCTCCTGGCCCTGGGCCTGCCGCTGCGTTCGCTGGAAATCGAGTTCGGCCCCAGCCAGTTCGAACTGACCTTCGGGCCGACGGTCGGATTGCTTCCCGCGGACACGATGGTCCTGCTGCGCAGCGCGATCAAGCAGATGTGCCAGCGGGCGGGCTACCACGCGACGTTCATGTGCCGTCCCCGCATCCCCAACGTGATGTCCAGCGGCTGGCACCTGCACCAGTCGCTCGTGGGCCAGGCCGACGGGATGAACGCGTTCATGCCCTCCGAGCCCGGCCAGCCGCTCAGCGAACTCGGCATGCGCTACCTCGCGGGCCTGAAGGAACACGCGTGCGGCTCCGCCGTCTTCGCGAGCCCTTCGATCAACGGCTACCGCCGGTACCGCCCGAACTCGCTCGCGCCGGATCGCGCGGCATGGGCCCGCGACAACCGCGGCGCCATGCTGCGCGTCCTCGGAGGCGCGGGCCAGCGTGCCACGCGCATCGAGAACCGGGTCGGCGAGCCCACCGCGAATCCCTACCTCTACCTCGCGTCCCAGATCTTCTCCGGCCTGGACGGCATCGCCCGCCGCCTCGACCCCGGGCCGTCCGCCGACGCCCCCTACGAAACACCTGCGGCCTTTCTTCCGCGCACCCTTTCCGACGCGCTGCGCTGCCTGCGTGACGACGCGTACCTGGTGGAGCAGTTCGGCCAGGTGTTCGTCGACTACTACGCCCACATCAAGCAGGCGGAACTCGACCGCTTCAACCTGGAAGTGAGCGAGTGGGAGCACCGCGAGTACTTCGACACGTTCTGACGCCATGCCAACCATCCACTACATCCACCCCGACGGCCAACGGACGACCGTCGATGCGAAGACCGGCACCAGCGTCATGGAGGCGGCGATCCGGAACAACGTGCGCGGCATCGACGCCGAGTGCGGCGGCAGCTGCTCCTGCGCGACCTGCCACGTCTATGTGGACCCGGCGTTCTTCGCCAGGCTGCCCGACGCCGACGAGATGGAGGCGGAACTGCTCGAAGGCGTGGCCGCGCCGCGCGAAGCCACGAGCCGCCTCAGCTGCCAGATCACCGTCGGCGTCGACCTCGACGGGCTGACCGTCCGCATCCCGGTGAAGCAGTCATGACCGGCAAGGGACAGCCGCTGGTGATCGTGGGCGCGTCGTACGCCGGCCTCCAGATCGCCGCCAGCGCCCGCGAATTCGGCTTCGAGGAGCCGATCTACCTGTTCGGCGACGAGCCGCATGCGCCGTACCAGCGCCCGCCGCTGTCCAAGGGCCTGCTGACCGGCAAGACGCAGGAGGACCAGCTGCCCCTGCGTTCGCCGGCCTTCTACGAGGACCACCGGATCGAGCTGGTCACGGGAATGCGCGTGGCCGCGTTCGACGCGGTCGCGCGCCGGCTGGCGCTGGCCGACGGCCGGACGCTGGACTACGGCTGGCTGGCCCTTGCCACGGGCGCATCCTGCCGTCCCTTCGGCGTGCCCGGCTCCGGGTTGCGCGGCGTGTTCAAGCTGCGCACGCTCGACGACGCGCGTGCCCTCGCCGCGTGGGCCGTGAATGCGCAGCGGGTTTGCGTGATCGGTGGTGGCTACATCGGCCTGGAGGTCGCTTCCGCGCTGGGCGGCCAGGGCAAGAAGGTCACCGTGGTCCAGGGCGCGAACCGCGTCCTCAATCGCAGCATGCCGCCCCTGATGTCCCGGTTCTTCGAGGAGGCGCACGCGCGCCGCGGAGTGGAACTGCGGACCGGCACGGCCGTCCGTGCGCTGCACGGCCAGGCGGGCGTCGTCGCCGCGGTCGAGACCGAGGACGGGACGCGCATCGAATGCGACATGGTCGTCCTCGGGACCGGCGTGATCCCGAACTTCCAGCTCGCGGCCGAAGCGGGCCTGACGATCTCGGACGGCATCGACACCGACATGCACGGACAGACCTCCGCCCCGCGGGTGCTGGCCGCGGGCGACGTGGCCTGCATGGCGTTGCCGCCATGGCCCGGCGCTCCTTCCCGGGCGCGGCTGGAGTCGATCCAGGCGGCCAACGACGGCGCCAAGGCCGCGGCGGCGACGCTCGTCGGGCGGCGGCAGCCCTGCGAGTCCGTGCCATGGTTCTGGAGCGACCAGTTCGACCTCAAGCTGCAGATGGCCGGCCTCGCATTGCCCGGGGACCAGGCGGTCGTCCGGGGCGACATGGACTCGGAGAAGTTCAGCGTCGCCTACCTGCGGTCCGGGCTCCTCGTCGCGATGCACTCGGTGAACCGGCCTGCGGAACACATGCTCGCGCGCAAGCTCATCGCGGCGCAGGCACGCATCCCGGCCGCGGAGCTCGCCGATCCGTCCCATGACCTGAAGCAAGCCCTGGCGCCCGCGCGCGCCATCGCTGCGGCCTGAATCCCACGAGCCTTTCCACCCCGAAGGAGATCCCATGAACGTATCCAAACGAACCCTGCTTGCCATGCTGGCGGGCGCCGGCCTGGCAGCCCTGGGCGGCAGCGCGATGGCGCAGGACGAGCCCCTGCGCATCGGGCTGATCGCGACCTATTCCGGCCCCTATGCGGACTATGGGCGGCAGTTCGACGCCGGGGTCGCGCTGTACCTCAAGGCCAACGGCGGCCGGATCGGCGGCCGCAAGGTGGAGATCGTCAAGAAGGACACCGGCGGCGCGAACCCCGACGCGGCCAAGCGCATCGCGCAGGAGCTGGTGGTCCGCGACAAGGTCAGCTTCCTCACGGGACTGGATTTCAGCCCCAATGCGTTCGCGGTCGCGCCGGTGGCCACGCAAGCCAAGGTGCCGGTCATCGTGATGAACGCGTCCGCATCGCAGATCACCGCGGCCTCCCCCTACGTGGCGCGGGTTGCGTTCACGGTGGAGCAGGTTTCCGATCCGATGGCGCGCTGGATGCTGCGCAACGGGATCAAGGACGCGTACACCGTCGTGGCCGACTACGCCCCCGGCGCGGATGCGGAAACGGCCTTCCGCAAGGCGTTCACGGCCGGCGGCGGCAGGATCAGCGGCCAGGTCCGCACGCCGATGAACAACCCCGACTACTCCGCGTACGTGCAGCGCATCAAGGACGCGAAGCCGCAGGCGGTGTTCTTCTTCTTCCCGTCGGGCGTGATGCCTCCGGCGTTCCTCAAGGTCTGGAAGGAACGGGGCATGGACCAGGCAGGGATCAAGCTGTTCGCCACCGGCGAGGCCACGGACGACAGCTTCCTGGAGGCGACCGGCGACGTGGCCCTCGGCCTGGTCACCAGCCATCACTACTCGTTCGCGCATCCCTCGGCCAGGAACCAGGCCTTCGTCAAGGCGTTCGCGGCGGAATACGGCACGAAGCTGCGGCCCAACTACTTCGCGGTCGCGGCGTATGACGCGATGGCCGCCATGGACATGGCACTGGCCAAGACCAAGGGGGACGCCTCGGGCGACAGGATCATGGAAGCCTTGCGCGGCCTGCAGTTCGAGAGCCCGCGCGGCCCGGTCGAGATCGACCCCAACACCCGCGACATCGTGCAGACCGTCTACATCCGCAAGACCGAAAGCGTGAAGGGCGAGCTCGTGAACGTGGAGTTCGACAAGTTCGAGCGCGTCAAGGACCCGGCCAAGGAAGCCAAGTAAGGAGCGGACGTGGGGCCCTGCGCCCCGCGACCGCGCTGACCGGTATGGGAATCGTGCTTTTCGACGGAGTGGCCTACGGCATGCTCCTGTTCCTCATCGCAGTGGGCCTGTCGATCACGATGGGGCTCATGAACTTCGTCAACCTGGCCCACGGCAGCTTCGCGATGCTGGGAGGCTATGCGGCCAGCACGGTGATGGCCCGGTACGGGGCGAGCTTCGGCGCGGCCCTGGCCGCCGCCTTCGTGGCCGCCGCTGCCATCGGCGCCGTCCTGGAGGGGCTCGTCTTCCGGCGGCTGTACCGGGCCCACCCGCTGGACCAGGTGCTGCTGTCCATCGGCCTCGTGTTCGTGTCGATCGCGGTGTTCACCTACTTCTTCGGCCCGACGATGCAGCCGTTCCGGCTCCCGCCCCTGCTCGATGGCCGCATCGCCATCGGGTCCTTCGAAGTCGGTCGCTACCGCCTGTTCCTGATCGCCACCGGAATCCTGGTGCTCTGCGCCCTCGTGGCAGCCCTGGGCCGGACCCGTTTCGGCGCCATGGTGAGAGCGTCGGTGGACAACCAGAGGGTGGCCGCCGGCACCGGCATCCACGTCCAGCGCCTGTTCCTGCTCACGTTCTCGCTGGGCTGCGGGCTTGCGGGACTCGGTGGGGCACTGAGCCTCGGCATGCTGGGCCTCGAGCCCTCGTTTCCCCTGAAGTACATGGTCTATTTCCTCATCGTGGTGTGCGTCGGCGGGGCCGGTACCGTGCTGGGCCCGTTCCTCGCCGCCCTCGTCGTGGGCGTGGTCGACGTGGCCGGCAAGTACTACCTGCCGGAAACCGGCGCGTTCCTGATCTACGTCGTCATGATCGCGATGCTGCTCCTGCGGCCCAACGGGATCGTTGCGCGCAAGGGGATCGCATGAGACGCGTCACGCTCTCGGACACGAGCCTGCGCTGGCTCGAGGTCGCCTTCTGGATCGCGCTGGGCAGCACCTTCTTCTGGCTGCCGGACCACCGCACGATGATGAGCCAGATCTTCATCTTCGGCCTGTTCGCCGTGACGCTGGATGTGGCGCTCGGGTATGCGGGCATCCTGACCCTCGGCCACGCGGCGTTCTTCGGTGCCGGCGCGTATGCCGCCGGCCTGTTCGCGAAGTACGCGTGGAACGAGCCGTTCTCGGGGCTGCTCGTGGCGCTGGCTTCCTGCGCCGCGCTGGGCTACGCGCTCAGCTGGCTCGTGGTACGCGGCGCGGACCTCACCCGCCTGATGATCACCATTTCGGTCTGCGTGCTGCTGGCGGAGGGCGCCAACCGCCTCGCGGGCATCACGGGCGGCAGCGACGGCCTGCAAGGCATCACGATCGCGCCGATCTTCGGCCGCTTCGACTTCGACCTGTACGGCAAGACCACCTTCGCCTACGCCTATGCGATGGTGCTGGTGCTCTTCCTCGTGCTGCGCCGCGTGCTGCATTCGCCTTTCGGCCTGACGCTGCGCGGAATCCACGACAACAGCAAGCGGATGCTCCTGGTGGGTTCGCCCGTGCCGAAGCGGCTTCGCCTCGCCTACACCCTCTCCGCGGCGGTGGCCGGCGCGGCCGGCGCGCTGCTCGCCCAGACGACCCAGTTCGTCGGCATCGAATCCATCGGCTTCTCGCGCTCCGCGGAGATCCTGATCGTGCTGGTGCTCGGTGGCACCGGACGCCTCTACGGCGGCCTGGTCGGCGCGCTGGTCTACATGCTCGTGCACGACGCGTTCTCCGACCTGAACCCGCAGTACTGGATGTTCTGGCTCGGACTCTTCCTCATTGCGGCCGCGCTGTTCGGACGCGGCGGGATCATGGGCCTCCTCGCCCGCTTCACCCGCACCGGGAGCGACGCATGAGCGCCCTGGCATTGAGCACGTCCGGCCTCGGCGTCTCCTTCGGGGAATTCCGGGCGGTGAACGACGTCAGCCTGCGCCTCGAGGCGGGCTGCCGGCAAGCCCTCATCGGCCCCAACGGCGCCGGCAAGACGACCCTGATCAACCTTCTCACCGGCGTGATCCGCCCCACCCGCGGGAACATCCATCTCGGGGCGCAGGAAGTCACGCAGGCCAGCGCGGACCGGCGCGCGCGCCTGGGCCTTGCCCGCACGTTCCAGATCAACACGCTGTTCCCCAGGCTGACGCCGATGCAGTCCGTCGTGGCTGCCATCAGCGAGCGGGAAGGGCTGGGCGCCGTCTGGTGGCGCGCGCTGAAGGCGCACACCGGGCTGTTCGACGAAGCCGCCGAGATCCTGCGGCGGCTGCGGCTGGATGCGGTGGCGCAGACCCGGGTCGGCGAACTCGCCTACGGCAAGCAACGCCTGCTGGAGATCGCGATCGCACTGGCAGCGCGCCCCCGCATCCTGCTGCTCGACGAGCCGGCGGCGGGTGTCCCCGAGGACGAAAGCGGCGAACTGTTCGACGTGATCGCCGAACTGCCGGACGACATCAGCATCCTTTTCATCGAGCACGACATGAAGCTTGTGTTCCGCTTCGCGCGCCGGATCTCCGTGCTGGTCGCGGGCCAGCTCCTGGCCGAAGGCACGCCGCGGGAGATCGCCTCCGACCCGCAGGTGCGCCAGGTCTATCTCGGCCGGCATGCGGAGGCGCTCCATGCCTGAGATGCTGAGCTTCGACGAGGTCACGGCCGGCTACGGCGACGCGGTGGTCCTGAACCGGCTCGCCTTCAGCATCGCCGAAGGCCAGAGCCTCGCGGTCCTGGGACGCAACGGCGTCGGCAAGACGACGCTGCTGGAAACGCTGATGGGAAACACGCGCGTCATGCGAGGCCATGTCCGCTGGCTGCGCGGGGACATCACCTCGTGGCGACCGCATCGACGCGTGCGCGCGGGCCTGGGCTGGGTCCCGCAGGAGCGCGAAGTCTTCCCCTCCCTGTCCGTCGAGGAGAACCTGACGGTGGTCGCGAGGAAGGGCCCGTGGACGCTGCAGCGCGTGTACGCGATGTTTCCGCGCCTGCAGGAGCGGCGGCGCAACTTCGGCAACCAGCTTTCGGGTGGCGAGCAGCAGATGCTGGCCATCGCTCGCGCCCTGATGACGAATCCCAGGCTGCTCCTTCTCGACGAGCCGATGGAAGGCCTGGCCCCGCTGATCGTCGAAGAACTGGCCCGGTCGATCCGCCGCCTGTGCGAGGAGGAAGGGCTTGCCTCCATCGTCGTGGAACAGCATCCCGTCCTCGCGCTGGAGATGACGCACCATGCCATCGTGCTGGAGCGCGGCACCGTGGTGCATGCCGGGCCGAGCTCAGAGCTGGCCGCCGACGCCGCGCTGCTCGGTGGGCTTCTGGGCGTGGGCATCGCAGAGCCGAGATCTGCCGAGTCCGTCGCCGCCTGAGGCGCCGTTTAGCCCCTCCGCAACATTGATTTCCATGAAGCCGATCGCGATCATCCAGCACACCGACGTCGGGGCACCCGGCGCCCTGACCGACATCCTGCGCGAATTCGGGTGCGACACGCGCACGTTTCGCGTCTTTCGCGGCGACGCGATCCCCAGGCGCGCGGAGGACTTCTCCGGCCTCGTGCTTCTCGGTGGCTCCATGGGCGTGCATGACCCGCTGTCCTGGATCGGCGAGGAGCTGGAGCTGGCGCGCGCGGCCGACCGGCTGGGACTGCCGCTGGCGGGACATTGCCTGGGCAGCCAGATGCTGGCGCAGGCGCTCGGTGGCAGCGTCATGCGGCACGTGCGCGCGGAGATCGGTTGGATGCAGGTCCAGGCCGACGCAAGCGACGTCGCTCGCGAATGGTGGGGTGAGCTTGCCGGCCAGCCCATCACCACGTTCCAGTGGCACCAGGACACGTTCACCCCACCCGAGGGCGCAGTGCGCCTCGCCAGTGGGGCGCACTGCGAGAGCCAGGCGTTCGTGCTGGCCGGCAGGCACCTGCTCGTGCAGTCCCACCTGGAGATCACCCCCGAGCTGGTGCGGGCGACGCTGGAGAAGAACCGTGCGCAGTTGCTGCGGCAGCTGGAGGCCGGCAACCCGGCAGCCCAGCATCCTGACGCATTGCTGCGCGCCACGCCTGAAGCCACCACCGTCGCGAACCGTGCGCTCCATCGCCTGTACCGGCGGTGGATCCAGGGCTGCACCCGCTGAACGGCCGCTGCCGGCCAGGATCCCCATGAACCGTCGATGCATCTTGGCCGCGCTCACCATGGACGCGCGGCGACTCGGCCTCCTCTTCGCCATCACCTTCGCGTGTTGCGGCATCGGCGCGGCGCAAGCCGGCAGCTGCGTGTCGGGCGACGCGATCCACGTCGCGCAGTCCATCGACCTCACGGGACCGCAGCGCTGGGTCGGCGTGGAGTTCAGCGAGGGCGCACGGCTGTACCTGCGGCGCGTGAATCGCAGCGGCGGGGTGAACGGCAGGCGCATCGAGCTGGACACCGCCGATGACAAGTTCGACCCCAAGCTCACCGCGGTGAACGTTGCTGCCGCGACGGCAACGTCGTGCGCGGTGTTCGGCACCATGGGAACCGGGCAGACGCTGGCTGCGGTGCAGGCCGCCGCCGGCGTGCCGGTGGTTGCGCCGCTCACGGGGACCGCCGGCCTGCGCACGCCGACCGATGGCAAGGCGTTCTTCGTCCGCGGCACGTACAGCGACGAGGTGCGCGCGATGATCAGGCACGCAGCGGCCGTGGGCCTGTCACGGTTCGCGCTCGTCGCCCCCGCCGATGCGTTCGGCACACCGATCGTCCCGGTGTACCAGGAAGCCGTCCGGAAGGAGGGCGGCACGAGCGTCGCCCTGCTGACCGTGGCGTCGGTGAGCTCCTCCGACTTCGCGAGCACGCTGGAGTCGCTGCGCAAGGCGAACCCGGACGTCGTGATCGCCTATCTTTCGCAGACCTTCCCGGAGTTCATTGCCGGCTATCGCAAGGCGGGGCTCGCGGCGCAGGTCTACACCATTTCCCTCGCGTACGGGTCGAAGCTCATGGAGGTGCCACCCGCGTACCTGCGCGGCATCGGGATCACCCAGACCACGCCGTCCCCGTGGGACCAGACCCGGGCGGTCGTACGTGAGTTCGCCGAGGCACAACAGAAGGATGGAGCGAACGTGCCGGTCTCGTTTGCCGCGATCGAAGGCTACATCGGAGCCAAGCTGCTGGTGGAAGCCCTCAGGCGCTCCGGCAAGGAGCCGACTCCCGAGTCGTTGCGGCAGGCGCTGCGCGACATGCCGCCCGTCGACGTGGGCGGATTCGTCGTGCCCAACCGTGGCGAAGGGCGCTCCTACGTGGAGATCGGCGTCCTGGACAAGGATGGCCGCTACCGGCACTAGGGGCGCCGTGCGGGCAAGTTGTACGGCATGCATCGGGATCTTGAAGAGACATCACTTGCGATGAGGGCGGCCGCGTCCCAAGATCACGGCATGCCGGCGACGCGGAAGCCAGCCTCATCCCCGACCCTCAACGGAGAGACAACCATGGAATCTGCGCATTGCACCCAGGCGGAGATTGCTCGATGTGTCGACGAGGTCCTCCGGTCGCGGCGCTCGACGCGCGCCTTCCGGCCCGAGCCGCTGGGCCGCGACACCGTGCTGGAGATCCTGGACGCTGCAGCAACCGCGCCGAGCAACTCGAACACGCAGCCCTGGCGCGTGCATGTGCTGACGGGCGCGCCGATGCGGGAGCTGGCCGACGCCCTCGTGGAAAGCTTCCGGCAGGACACGCTGCCGCCATCCGGCCACTTCCCGGAACCACTGCCGGCAGAGTTCGGCGCGCGCCAGGCGGACTTCGCAGCGCGTTACTACGCGTGCCTCGGCATCGACCGCAAGGATGCGGCCGCGCGTGCCCGGCAGACGGAACGCAACTTCTGCTTCTTCGGCGCCCCGGTCGGCCTCCTGTTCACCATCGACGCGCGGCTCACGGCGCACAGCTGGCTGGACCTGGGCCTGTTCGTGCAGAACGTCATGATTGCCGCGCGGGCGCGCGGCATCGCCAGCTGCCCGCAGGTGTCCTTCGCGCGCTTCCATCCGGTCATCTCCCGCCTCCTCGGCTTGCCGCCGGAGCAGGTCACGGCGTGCGGGATGTCGCTGGGGTTCGCCGACAAGGATGCCGCGGTCAACCAGGTGCAAATGCCGCGTGAGGGCGCGGGCGCGTTCTCGCGGTTCCTGGGGTTCGAGACGGCAGCTGCCGCGACCCAGGTGCTTGCGACGGCGTGATGCGAGGATGGGCGTCTGCGTCAGGCGCCCCGGGGCGTCAACCTGCGTTGCTGGCAGCGACCGCCTGCGGCGTGTTGCGGAAGCTGATGGCCATGCGGTTGTAGGTGTTCGTGAGGCCGATGGCGATCGTGAGATCGACCAGCTCGCGCTCCTCGAACACTTCGCGCGCCGCGGTTGTTGATCTGGGAAACGCGGAGGTAGACCAGATCCAGCAGCACCGGCGACAGGCCGCTCTGCATGACGTATCCGTGAAGCTGATGGCTTTGCGTGGGGTTCATGCATTGGGTTCATCGAAATTGAACAGATTGCATGCATGAACCCTCTCTTTCCTAGGGTTTTCCCGCATCCCTATGCGCGTCCTATTGACGATATAGCGCGATTCCAGCGACCATTGCATGCAATGACATGCAATTTCTTGCGCCTGACCACATCATGAGATCCAGACTTCTTCCTCGCCGGGCCTTCCTGGTCGCCTCCTTCCTGCTCGCCGCCACCAGCGCGCGTGCCGCCCCCGACACGGTCCGCGTCGGCCTCATCCTGGAAACCTCCGGCCCGTTCGCCGAGTTCGGCCGGCAGATGGAAGCCGGCATGCAGGTGTTCCAGAACCAGTTCGGCCTCACCGCCGGGGGCAAACGCGTCGAGCTGGTGGTGAAGGACGCTGGCGGCCCCAATCCGGAATTGGCAAAACGACTCGCGACCGAACTGGTCACCCGTGACAAGGTGCAGTTCCTCGCGGGGTTCGGATTCACGCCCAATGCCCTGGCGGTGGCCCCGATCGCGACGCAGGCGAAGGTCCCGATGGTGGTCATGAACGCGGCAGCCACCGGCCTCACGGAGCGTTCCCCGTTCATCGTGCGAACCTCGTTCAACTACGCGGACATGGTGCCCCCCATCGCCCAGTGGGCGCTGAAGAACGGCTCGAAGAAGGCCTACGTGCTCGTTGCGGACTACGCACCCGGCCACGACGCCGAAGCGGCCTTCGTCAAGGCCTACAAGGAAGGCGGCGGCGAGATCGTCGGCAGCGTGCGCACGCCCATCATGACGCTCGACTTCTCCGCCTACATGCAGCGCGTGAAGGACGCGAAGCCGGACGTCCTGTTCGCCTTCGTGAACGGCGGCAACGTTTCGCCCACCTTCTTCAAGGAATACCGCGACAAGGGCCTGGACCAGGCGGGGATCAGGGTGATCGGCACCGGCGACATCGTCGATGAGGCGGACATCAACGTGATCGGCGACCGCGGCCTCGACGCGATCACGGTGTTTCCGTATTCGATGCACCACAAGTCCGACCTCAATGCCCGCTACGTCAGCGACTACCGGAAGCTGCGCGGCGCGCAGGCGCGTCCCTCCGTGATGAGCGTGTCGGCTTACGACGGGCTTGCGCTGATCTACGCCGCCCTCAACGCGACCAAGGGAGCCACCGACGGCGATGCATTGGTGAACGCGATGCGCTCCGCCAGCTGGGAAAGCCCCCGGGGCCATGTGCGCATGAACCCGCGCACCCGCGAAATCGTCCAGGACGAATACATCCGCCGCGTCACGAAGGTCGGCGGCGAGCTGCAGAACCAGGAATTCGAAACGTACAAGGCGGAGACCCATTGATGCAGGACGTCACCAGCGCCGCCCCGAAGCCCTCGCTCGTGGTCGGCAACATCCGGACCATGGATCCGGCACGGCCGCGCGCCGAGGCCATGGCCATCGTCGGCGGACGCATCGCGGCGCTCGGCACGCGCAAGGACGTCGAAGCCGCCTGCGGCGGCGACTACACGCTCCATGCCTACGAAGGCGGCGTCGTGCTGCCGGGGTTCATCGACACCCACAACCACATGCTCTGGACGGCGGCGCAGGCGCGCCTGGTGGACCTCTCGGGCACCAGGAGCATCGCGGAAGTGCTGCAACGGGTGGAGGAGTTTGCGAGGACCCATCCCGATGCACCGTGGATCGTTTCCGGCGCCGGCTGGCACGTGGACAGCCTCGCGGAAGGGAGGCACCCGACCGCGAAGGAGCTGGATCGCGCGTGCCCGGACCGCCCGGTGTTCCTTCCGCGCGTCGGCCACTTCGCGGCCGTCAACAGCCTCGCGCTGCGGCTGGCCGGGATCACTGACGCGACGCCCGACCCCGTCGGGGGCAAGATCGAACGGGATGCGACCGGGGGGGCGACGGGCGTCCTGAAGGAGCCTCCGGCCTTTGAACCGGTGGAGCGCCTCGTGCCGCCGATGCCTTTCCAGGAAAGGCTGCAGGCCGTGCGGGACGTCCAGCGCCGCTATCACGCAGCGGGCATCACGGGCGTCATCGACCCGGGGATCTTCCGGGAAGACTTCGAGGTGTACCAGGAGCTCCGCCGCCGCGGGGAGCTGACCGTCCGCACGCTGGCCATGCCGCGCGCCATCACGGACCAGGGCGAGGAGCGCATGCTTTCCGACCTGGCGAAGTGGACGGGAAGGACGGGCGACGGCGACGAATGGCTGCGGCTCGGCGCGGTGAAGGTCTACGTCGATGGCGGCGCATCGCTTGCCACGTCCTTGATGCGCGAACCGTACCCGGACGAGCTGTGCAACTGCGGCATCCAGGTAACGCACACGCCCGTGTTCCACACCCTGGTGGAGCACTGCGCGCGCAACGGCTGGTCCATGGGCGTGCATGCGGTCGGCGGCAAGGCCATCGACATCGTCCTGTCGGTCTTTTCCGCGGTCAACGACAAGCGGCCCTTGCGCGACCTGCGGTACCACCTGATCCACGCCTACCTCTGGCCTTCGCCGCAGAACGTCTCGGACGCCGCCCGCATGGGGATCGCCGTCGCGACGCAAGCGTCGATGCAATATCGCTTCGCTCCGCTGCTGGTCAAGAGAATGGGGGCGGAGGCGGTGAGCCGCGCGACGCCGATCCGTGACTGGATGGATGCCGGCGTGGTGGTCACCGGCGGCTCCGATTCCCCGGTGACGCCTTACGAACCTCTCCTCGGGATCTGGCACGCGGTCACGCGCTGGGTGGACGCGCTCGAGACGGTCCTGGGCCGCGCGCAATCCATCTCGGCGCAGCAGGCACTCGAGATGTACACGCGCAATGCGGCATGGCTGTGCTTCGCGGAGAACGAGCGAGGCGTCCTGCGCGAGGGCATGGCGGCGGACTGGGTGGCGCTCTCGCTGGATCCGGTCGAGTGTGCCCCGCAGGACATCCGCCTTGCTTCGGTGCTCACGACCGCCGTCGGCGGACGCGTGGTGCATTCCGCGCCTTAGTCGCGCCGGGCAGCCACAATGCGCGCGCCCTTCAGGCATGCATACCCATGACAGACCTGCGCCATTCCCCCGACGCACCGCCGGCGCCGCAAGTCGTGACGGAGCTTGGCTACGCGCCGATGGACACGATCCATGCGGAACTGGAAGCCTTGCTCGAGAGAGCAAGCACTTGCGCCGGACACGGATGGCTCCCGCTCCTTTCGGAGATCGATGCGCATCTGCGCGACCATTTCGCGGTGGAAGACCAGTGGATGCGCGAAACGGATTTCCCGCCGCGCGATTGCCACATGGACGAACACGCTGCGGTGCTCAGGTCGGCGGCGCAGGTGCTGGAGCTCGCGCGTCGCGGAGACTACGCTCCCGCGCCATCCTTTGTGGCGGCCCTGGCGGAATGGTTCCCCGGGCATGCAACCTACCTGGATTCCGCGCTTGCAGCGTGGATGTGCAAGCGGCAGTTCGGCGGCCGGCCGGTGGTGCTGCACCGTCGGCGCGCCGGGACGGCTGCGTCTTGAGGTTTGGTCCGCCGCGCCACTCGGTGCGAGCAGCAAGCCCGGCCTCCAGGTCGCGGAGAGCGCCAGGGATACGGCGACGCGCCAGCGCGCTGCGCAAGCTTCGGCAGGCGACATACGCCGCCAGAGCCAGGACGCCGAACGGGATCGCGCCGCTTCCGAGCCCTTCGATTCGACGCCACGCCGCGTCCACCTGCTCCCGAAAGAGCATCATCCGCGAGCATGGAACCTGCGGCCGCGCCGGCCAGCGACTGAAGCGCCTGCGGGCCGCTGGTTGCCGAGCGCGCGCCGGCCAGCAGGAGCAGCGGCATCGCCGGGAGCGGCAGGCCCAGCTGTTCGACCAGCACGCCCAGGAAGAGCGACGCGGCGCCGCCTGATGCAAGCGCATCGAGGACGTCCGCGAGCAGCAGGTGGCAAGCGTGGCAGTTCATGCCGCATTCCCGGCCGATGGTGCCCTGGTCGCCGTAGCGCGGAGCACTTCTCTCTTCCCTGCCGCGCAAGCCACCGGTCAATCGGCGAGCGAGGGCTTGGCGTTCACGGACGCGACAGGCTGCGGGTCGCGCTGGACACCGCGCGCGAGGTAGCGCTGCGGATGGAGTTGCCGCTCCGTGACGCCGCTCTCGCCCGGCGCGAGGATGTCGCCATCACGAATGGCTTGCAGCGTTTCCGCGCGCACCTGCTCACGGGTCTTGCCGGCCAGCACGGCACGCGCCGGGAAGGCCGAGGGATTCAGCTGGTACTCCGTCAGGCCGATGTCACCGGGGGCCGGCAGGTCGCCGTTGCGCCGCGCTTCGGCCAGCTCGGCGCGTACCTGGGCGCGGGTGAGCGCGGGCGAGCCGGCGTGGGCGGCGAACTGCCCGGAGGGATCGGGCGTCTCGGCGTGGACGGACAGGCCGGCGAGCGCGAGTGCGGCGGCGAGGGCGAGGAGGGGGCGGTTCATGGTGGCTTCCTTTCGATCAGATGAAGAGTGGGAGGGTGTTGAGGATTCAGGCGCGCTGCCAGGCCTCGGGCATCCGGCGCACGCAGGGCCAGGACACCGCGCGGCCGATCATTGCGCGGGCATAGAGGTAGTTGTTCCTGATGCGGTCGTTCATGCCATCGAGGTCCACGCGGCCTTGCGCGTCGCACGGGAACGCGAAGTCACGGCCGCTGTGGAACAGGCACTGGAAGTGCAGGACGAAGGAACCGTCCGCGTCGCACACATCGCCGGCGAGACGGATTTCGCCGGCGCGGGTGATCGGCTGGCTAGCCTGGTGGTCGTGGTACATGATGATTCCTTCCCCTGCACGGATGAAGAGGGTTCTATCGGGCGTCGGCCACCACGTGGGCGGCGCTGCGCGAGCTGGCCGACAGCAGCGCGGAGCCGCTGTCTTCGCCGGTCAGCGCGGCGGTCTCGGCACGCGCATTCTGGTATTCCGCGCTGACTTCGGCGCGCGTGCGCTGGCTGCGGAACGCGGCGAGCGGGTCGTACTGGATCGACCAGGGGTTCACGCCCGCCTGCTGGAACTGCTGCAGCTGCGCGCGGACTTCGGCGCGGCCGAGCGTGGAGACGAACGGGGTGCTGTCCACCGTGATGTCGTCGGCGTAGGCGGAGGACATGGCGGTCAGGGCAATGGCAACGGCGGTGAGGGTGCGCTTCATGGCTGGCTCCTTGAGTGATGGACCGTGGTGGACTGCGTGTGCAGTGAGCGCATGATGGTCGACACCCTTCTTGAATGGAACTGATCGTTTTGCAGTTTTTCAATGAGGCGTGTTCATATCTTCGCCGCGCGAGCGCACCTTGCCGCACGGCCTTCACGGCTCTTGCGTGAGCATCGCGAGCGTTCGAACGACAGGGCGGCCGCAGCGGGCACGGCGGCCCTGCTGCGGCGGGTTCACACGAGGGGATTGCGAGGATTCGCGCTGCGCGCGCGGACTGCCGGGGCCACTTGCTGCTTCACGCAGCCGACAGGCGTGTGGAAACCGGGCGCCTCAGCGCCGCTGGTGCGCCTGTTCGTACAGGCCCTGCACGCGCGGGATGTTCTGCTCCAGCCGCTGCATGCGGTCGGGGCCGGTCGGGTGGGTGGAGAGGAAGGCCAGGCCGCCGCTGCTGCCCGATGCGCGGCCCATCTTTTCCCACAGCGAGACGGATGCCTCCGGCCTGAAGCCGGCCCGCGCGCCGAGCTCCAGGCCCACGAGGTCCGCCTCGGTCTCGTCGTCACGGCTGAACTTCAGCGTCAGCAGCTGCGTGCCCAGGTTCGCGGCGACGTCTCCCCATTGCCCCAGCCCGAACAGCTGTGCGCCCAGGGACAGCACCGTGCCGGTCACCTGGCTCTTGGCGACCCGCTCGCGCGCGTGTTCGCGCAGCGCATGCGCGATCTCGTGCCCGAGGACCATGGCAACTTCATCGTCCGTGAGCTTCAGCTTGTCGAGCAGTCCGGTGAAGACGGCGATCTTGCCGCCCGGCATGCAGAAGGCGTTGACCTGGTCGCTGTGAATGAGGTTCACCTCCCAGCGCCACTGGCGCGCGCGGTCGTTCCAGCGCGGCGCATCCACGATCAGGCGGGAGGAGATCGCACGCAGGCGGCGCAGCTCGGGGTCGTTCTCCGGGGCCAGCACGCGCTTGGCCCGTGCCTCCTCCATCAGCTCGCGGTATTGCTGGTTGGCGGCGGTTTCGAGTTCCTGCGCCGGCACCAGGCTGCGCGCGCTGGAAGGCGGGCCCACGTCCACCTGCGCCAGCGCCGCACCCGTGGCCGCCGCGCCCGCCAGGAGGAGGAAGGCGCGCCGGGAGGGGTGGGCAGCACAGGGCCGGCACATGCGCGAATAATACGGAGGAATAAAAGGCACAGATGTCAGACTCAGCCACCAGCCCCGCAAAGACCCCGCCTGCATCGCCCGCCGCCGCGCCCGCGCGCCGCAAGCGCTCGGCCCTGGACGTGGTGCGCGGCCTGCGCCAGCCCAAGGTGGCCGTCATGCTGGCCCTGGGCTTCTCCTCCGGCCTGCCCTTCCTCCTGACCGCCAACACCTTCGGTTACTGGCTGCGGGACGAAGGCACCAGCCTGATGGCAATCGGTTTCATCTCCTGGGTCGGCTTCGCCTACGCGTTCAAGGTGTACTGGTCGCCGCTGGTGGACCGCGTCGACGTTCCGCTGCTCGGGCGCCTGGGCCGCCGGCGCGGCTGGATGCTGCTGTGCCAGATCCTGGTGGCGATCGGGCTCCTGGGCATGGCCACGGTGGGCATTTCCGCCGGCCTGGTCGCGATCGGTGCCTTTGCACTGCTCACCGCCTTCGCCTCGGCCACCCAGGACATCGCGATCGATGCCTGGCGGATCGAGGCGGCCTCGGATTCCGAGGAAATCGGCATGCTCACCTCGGCCGCCCAGCTCGGGTACCGCATCGCGCTGCTGATCACCGACGCGGCCATCATCGCCGCCGCGGCGCGGGTGGGCTGGCCGATCTCGTATGTCGCCATGGCCGTGCTGATGGCCGTCGGCATCGTCGCCACCTTCCTCGCCTTCGAACCAGCGCGCGCCGACGCCGTGCTGCAGTCCAAGCCGCCCCTGTGGAGCCTGCGCGGCCTGTTCGATGCGCTGGTGGGGCCCTTCGTCGACTTCTTCCGCAAGCACCGCGTCGCCGGCCTCGTGATCCTGCTGATGGTCGCCCTGTACCGGCTGCCCGACTTCGTCATGGGCCCGATGTACAACCCCTACTACCACGACCTGGGGCTCAGCAAGGACACCGTGGCCGTCGTGCGCGGCTCCTTCGGGCTGGTCGCCACCTTCGTCGGCCTGGCCGCGGCCGGCCTGTGCACCGTGCGGATCGGCATGCTGCCGACGCTGGTCGTGGGCCTGGTGCTGGAAGGACTGGGCACGGCTGCGTTCGCGCTGCTCGCCCTGCACGTGGACAGCCCGACGTTCGCGGCGGTGATGACCCTGGATGCCTTCGCGCAGGCCTTCGCCGGCGTCGCCCTGGTCACGTACATGTCCAGCCTCACCAGCCTGGGCTACACGGCCACGCAGTACGCGATGCTGTCGTCCACCTACGCGATCCTGGGCAAGCTGCTGAAGGGCTTCTCGGGCGTGGGGGTCGACGCGCTGACGCCCAGCCATGGCCTGCTGGGCGCCTATGCGACGGCCTTCGTCGCGACCGGGCTCACGGCGATCCCGCCCCTGCTGCTGATCCTGCTGCTGTGGCGCATGCAGGGGCGCCACGGCACGTCCGGCGCCCAGCGCTAGGCGCCATCCCAGCACGCCGAGACCCCTGTTTACTTTACTTTACGGCGGCTTCAATCGAAGGCGATGGCCGCGCCCGACCATGGGATGGCCGGGCCCCATGGTGGTGGCCCCAACAGTAGTATTTCTCCCATGCAGCAACTCCTGATGATCGAAGACGACACCCGCCTCGCGCAGATGGTCGGGGAGTACCTGGAGCGATCGGGATTCGGCGTCACCCATGCCCCCGACGCCAGGGCCGGCCTGCACCTGCTCGAAGAGCCGCCCTCCGGTGCCACGCCGGACCTGCTGGTGCTCGACCTGATGCTGCCCGACATCGACGGCCTCGAGGTGTGCCGCCGCGTGCGCTCCCTGCCGGGCGATACCGGCCGCATCCCGGTGCTGATGCTCACCGCCAAGGGCGACCCGATGGACCGCATCGTCGGCCTCGAGCTGGGCGCCGACGACTACCTGCCCAAGCCCTTCGAGCCGCGCGAACTGCTCGCGCGCATCCGCGCGATCCTGCGGCGCCGCTCCGACGGCACCCCGCCGCCGGCCAAGACCATGAAGTTCGGCTCGCTGGAGATCGACCGCGATGCGCGCACCGTCACGGTCAACGGCAAGGCGGCGGACCTCACCTCGTACCAGTTCGACCTGCTGGTCGTGCTGGCCGAGCGCGCCGGCCGCGTGCTGACGCGCGACCAGATCATGGAGGCCGTGCGCGGCCGCGAGCTGGAAGCGTTCGACCGCTCGATCGACGTGCACATGGGCCGCATCCGCGCGGCGATCGAGGCCGACGCCAAGACGCCCAAGCGCATCCTCACCGTGCGTGGCGTGGGCTACGTGTTCGCCAAGCAGCAGGACTGACGAGGGCACACGCGGGGCGATGACTTCCTGGAACACGCGCTGGCGTTTTCCCCTGTACCTGCGCATCTGGCTGGCCGTCATCGTGGCGGTGGGCGTGCTGACGGTCGCCTTCGGCTGGCTGATGCGCCAGAGCTGGGAGCAGCAGCAGCCGCCCCCGCGCGAAGTCGTGATCCGCAACGAACGCGACGACGTGATCGGCCAGGCCATGGTGCAGCCGAACCGCGTGCGCGGACAGGGCGTCGAGTTCGACGTGCCCCTCAACGACGGCCGCACCATCACGGTGCAACTGCCGCCGCGGCCGCGCCCCGCCGCCGACGCGGGCCGGTGGTGGCCGCCGCGCGGGCCGAGCGGCTTCCTCTGGATGCTGGGCGTCGTCGCCCTCGCGGTCGCCCTGGGCGCCTACCCCGTGGTGCGACGCCTGACCGTGCGGCTGGAAGACCTGCGCCGCGGCGTCGAGCGCTGGGGCGAGGGCGACCTGAGCGTGCGGGTGTCCGAGCAGGGCCGCGACGAGGTCGCCTTCCTCGCGCGCCGCTTCAATCACGCGGCGCAGCGGGTGGAGAACCTGCTGAAGGCCAACAAGTCGCTGCTGGCGAACGCCTCGCACGAGCTGCGCTCGCCGCTGGCGCGTATCCGCATGGGACTGGAGCTGATGGACCCGGAGCCGTCGCCGCGCACCCGCGACGAGATCACCCGCAACATCGCCGAACTGGACCAGCTGGTGGACGAGATCCTGCTCGCCAGCCGGCTGGACGCACGCGAGAGCGACCTGGGCACGGTCGAACCGGTGGACCTCACGGGGCTGGCGGCCGAAGAAAGCGCCCGTGCCGGGGCGGACCTGGAGGCCGAGGCGTCCCAGCACACCCTCGTCGTGGAGGGCGTGGCCAAGCTCCTGCGCCGGGCGCTGCGCAACCTGCTGGAGAACGCCCGCCGCTACAGCAGCGGGCCGGTGACCGTCAGCATCGTGCGCCGGGGCGCGCATGCAGTGGTCCGGGTCTGCGACCAGGGGCCGGGCGTGCCCTCCGCGGAGCGCGAGCGCATCTTCGAGCCGTTCTACCGCCTGCGCGGCGCGAGCGAGCGCGAGGGCGGCGTGGGGCTGGGCCTGGCGCTGGTGCGCTCCATCGCCCAGCGTCACCACGGCACGGCGCATTGCGAGGACAACCCGGGCGGCGGCGCCTGCTTCGTCCTCACCCTGCCCTGCCACCAAACGTAACGCCCCGTAAAAGACTTTCGGGGGCTCTCGCCAAGCGCGGGAAAAATCACGAAGATGTGTGCTGTCTCCGCCGCGCCCTGCGTCCCAGGCATCCCCCGAAAGGAGGATGGACGCCCCGGCCCAGCGGAATAAAGTGCCGAACACTGTCACGCATCGCCGGACACACGGGATTCAAGTCTCCCAACGACGTCCTTCCAAGGACTTGATACAGCCACCTTCGGGTGGCTGTTTTTTTTGCTTCACTCAAGAATCTGCTGCGCAGATTCTTGAGTGGCTTGATCAGTGTGAACGGGCCCGGCGGAGCCGGTTCCCGTTCACAAGGGAGACCGGCGTGCATGCTATTCCGGCCGGTCTACGGGCCGCTGCGCGGAGTCCGGTAGCGCGCGATCGCGGAACTGCCAACGCTTCTCTAGGCTTCGCGGCGCTGGCCGTCGTCGACGACCTGTTCGCCGTCGGACTTGGTAAATGGTTTCAACTGTCCCACCGGCAGGATCTCCAGCACTTCCTCGGAAGGACGGCACAGCTTGACGCCGAGCGGTGTCGCCACGATGGGCCGGTTCATGAGGATCGGGTGCTGCACGATGAAGTCCAGCAGCTGGTCGTCGCTCCACTTCGGATCGGCCAGGCCCAGTTCGCCGTAAGGCGTGTCCTTCTCGCGCAGGATCGCGCGCACCGGCACGTCCATCGCCTGCAGCAGCATGCGCAGCTGCTCCTTGGTCAGCGGGGTCTTCAGGTATTCGACCACCTGCGGCTCGAGGCCTGCATGCTTCAGGAGGCCCAGGACGTTGCGCGAGGTCCCGCAGGCGGGATTGTGGAAGAGGGTGATGTCGGCCATGGCGGCATCATGCCGCCGTCGCGCGCGTCACGCCGGAAAGGCGTCGATTCCCGGTCCGGCGGCGCCGGCCTGCGCCGGGGTGCGCGCCACGTTCATGACCCAGCACACCATGGCGAAGTAGCCGATCAGCGCCGAGAGATCCACCACGCCCTGCTCTCCGAACGCCCGCAGTGCCGCCGCATAGGTCGGATCGCTCACGCCATGCGTGGTGAGCAGTTCGCGCGCGAAGTCCAGCGCCGTCTCTTCGTCGGCGGGCAGGTCCTTCGGCCGCGCGCCGAGGCGCAATGCTCCGACGGTCGCCGCCGCCACGCCTGCCTTGACGGCCAGCGGCGCATGCATGGTCCATTCGAACTGGTTGCTCACGTGCCGCGACACCGCGCAGATCGCGAGTTCGCGGATGCGCGCCTCCAGCACGCTCTCGAAGCGCAGGTACTCGCCCACCTTGCCCACGCGATCGAGCAGCTGCGGGCTGCGCAGCAGCGGCAGGAAGGGACCGTAGACGCCCTTGCGCGGACCATCGATCAACGCCTGCGCCGCCTCCCGCTGGGCCGGCGTCATGGCGTCGTTCGCCGGCATCGGCAGGCGTTCGCCCGCGGGGCGGGCATAGCCTTGCGGCAGGGAATCAGGCATGGAGGCTCTCCTTCGTTGTCGTGCGTGCGGGGACGGCGCGCCGCCACAGCCAGGCGCCGCTGGCCAGCAGGCCCAGCGCGGCGGCCTGCAAGGCGAGTGCGAGGCCATGCGGGGCCAGCGCGGGAGTGTGCAACAGGAGCGCCGAGGCCACCGGGCCGGCGATCTGCCCCAGCGCGAACGCCGCCGTGATGCGGCCGACCAGGCGGGCGGCGGCGTCCGGCGCGGCGCGGGCGCGCATCTCCTGCACACCGGCCAGCGTGATGATCATGAAGGTGCCGCCCACCAGCAATGCCGAAAGGGCCACGGTGACTCCGTCCACGTGCAGGCTGGGCAGGAGGACCCCGATGCCCATGAGCAGCTGGCTCACGGCCCAGACCTGCAGGCGGCTCGTGCGCCGCATCCACCAGCCCGCGACCAGCGTGGACAAGGCCGCCGTCGCGCCGAACACGGGCCAGGCCAGCCCGAACAGGCGCGGGTCGTCCACCACGGAACGCGCCAGCGCGGGGAGGAAGGTGGCAGGCAGGATGTAGCCGAAGCCCATGAGGCCGTAGCAGACGATCAGTCCGGTCGCGCCATGATCGGGTTCGGCTGTGGAAGTGGCGGCGGTGGTCGCCGCCGACGCGGGAGCGCCAAGCCGCGGCAGCACCCAGGCGACCGGCAGCGACAGCACCGCCACGAGCACGCCCAGGTGCACCCACAGCGCGCCGGGCGAGAGGCCGGCGGCAGCGGCAGCCACGCAATACAGGCCCGTGAGCGCGATGCCACCTCCCACTCCCGCGTAGACCGGCCCGCCCAGGTCCAGGCGCCCGGCCCGTGCCAGCGCCCCGAGACACCAGACACTGGTGGCGACGAAGACCCACGCCGAGGCGGCGCCGGCGGCGAAGCGCAGGAACAGCCACAGGGGCAGCGACGGCAACGCCATCGCCGCGGTGGAGAGCGCCGTGAGCGCCAGCGCCGCGAGCGCGAGCGCGCGGGCACCGAGCGGCAGGCGCGCGGCGCTGAGCGCGCCCAGGAAGTAGCCGGCGTAGTTGGCGGCGGCGAGCCATCCGCCCCAGGCCAGGTCCAGCTGGCCCGCGCGCGCCATCAGGGGCAGCAGGGGCGTGAAGGCAAAGCGGCCGATGCCCATGGCGGCGGCGAGCGCCAGCATCCCGGCGATGGCGACGGCGCGTGGCGCGGGAGATGCGGTGTTGGCCATGGGGCCGATTGGACCGACAATGGGCTCGCCGCACAAATGAATAAATCTGGAGCATCGTTCTCGCCATGAGAAGCATCGATCTCGACAGCCTGGACATCTTCCGCACCGTCGTGCAGGAGGGTGGCGTGATCCGCGCCGCGAACAAGCTCAACCGCGTGCAGTCCAACGTGACCACGCGCATCAAGCGGCTGGAGCAGCGGCTGGGACGCTCGCTGTTCCGCAAGCAGGGCCGCGGCCTGGTGCTGTCGCCCGAGGGCGAGCTGCTGCTGTCGTACACGCAGCGGCTGTTCCGGCTGGCCGACGAGGCGGAAAGCGAACTGAAAAGCGGTCGCGCCATGGGTGTGCTGCGCATCGGCTCGCTGGAGAGCACCGCGGGCAGCCGGCTGGCGCCGGTGCTTTCGCGCTTCCACAAGCAGCATCCGGGCGTCGTCGTGGAACTGGTCACCGGCACGACCGGCGCGCTGCTGCAGCGGGTGGCCAACTTCGAGCTGGAGGCGGCCTTCGTGTCGGAGCCCTTCACGCCGGGCACGCTGGCTTCGCGCAAGGTGTTCGAGGAGGAGCTCGTGCTGATCACCGCCAGGGACGTGCCGCCGGTGCGGCGCGCGGCGGACCTGCAGGGCGGCACGCTGATCGCCTTCGCCAGCGGCTGCTCGTACCGCAAGTGCGTGGAGCAGTGGCTCGGCGCCTCGGAGCTCTCCCCGGTGCGCACCATGGAGTTCGCGTCCTACCAGGCGATGATCGCCTGCGTGGCGGCGGGCACCGGCTTTGCCGTCGTGCCCCGTTCGCTGCTGCTGGCGCTGCGGGCAACGCAGGATGTACGGCAGCACGAGCTGCCGGCACGGGTGCGCAGGAACCATACGCACCTGGTGTGGAATGGCACGCCGTCGACGAGCCTGGCTCGCCTGCAGGAACTGGTGTTTTGAACTGGTTGGTGGGGTTCGCCTGCGGCTCACCACCACCCTACGGGACGGCGACCCATTCGTAGGGTGGCGGTGAGCCGCAGGCGAACCCCACCATCAAAGCAGCGCGGCCACCCTTCCGGGCAACACGTCGTTCAGGCACCGGAAATGCCCCAGCGGACACTCCCGCTGGAAGCACGGCGCGCAATCCAGCGGCGGCTGGTAGTCCGGGTCCTGCTTCAGCCAGACCACGTGCGCGCGTTCGTTCAACGGCGGCGTGTGCAGCGGGCTCGAAGAGCCGAACAGCGCCACCTGCGGCACCCCGAACGCCGCGGCCACGTGCATCAGTCCCGAATCGTTGCTCACCACGCTGGCGGCGCCGGCGATCAGCGCGAAGGCTTCCATCAGGCTGGTCTTGCCGGCGAGATTGCGGCAGCGCGCCGGCGCCTGCGCGAGGATCGCGTCGCACAGCTCCGCTTCCTTGCCGGAGCCGAGCAGCACCACGGGGCGATCCAGCTGCGCCGCCAGTCCACCGAAGTGCGGCCAGCGCTTGGCCGGACCGTATTCGGCGCCCGGGGCCATCACCACGTAGCCACCGCGCGCGAGGCCTTGCTGCGCCAGCACGGCGTCGACCTGCGCCACGGGCAGTTCCAGCCGGGGACGATCCGCCTCGAGGCCGATCTCGCCGCTCAGGGCCGAATAGAAAGCCACCATCGGCGGCTTGTCCTTGGGATTCTTCAGCCGGTGCGTGAGCAGCCCCACGCGCGCCTCGCCGAGATAGCCGATGCGGCGCGGGATGGCCGCGAGGAAAGGCAACAGCGCGCTCTTCAGCGAATTGGGCAGCACGTAGGCGTTGTCGAAACGCCCCTGCAACTGCTTGCCCAGCGCGCGCCGCTCGCGCAGCTGCAGGCCGCCATGCTGGAAGGGAAACTCGACGACCGCGTGGACCTGCGGCATCGCCCGGTACACCGGCGCCACCCAGGGCAGCGCGCCGACCGTGAGCCGCTCGCCGCGCGCATGCAGGCGGCGCAGCAGCGGCTCGGTCATCACCGCGTCACCGATCCATTGCGGAGCGATGACGAGGGAATTCACAGCGGCCGCCATGACAGGGAAAGCTTTTTCAGTGCCACCGCGGAACCGGCTTTGCCGGGCCGCTGGTGGCACCCCCTCGGGGGGAGGCGGCCGCAGGCCGCTTCGGGGGGGTCAATGACCGCCGCCGGCGAAATGTTCGCCTTCACGCAGCTTGTAGACGGTGCCGCAGTACGGGCACTTGGCCGCGCCGCTGCCGGCGATGTCCAGGTACACCTTCGGGTGGCTGTTCCACAGCTTCATGTCCGCCTTGGGGCTGGGGCAGAAGATGCCGCCGTTGGCATTCAGGTCCCTGGCGACCAGTTCGACGACCGCTTCCTTCTTCGTGGTGGTGCTCATCTCAGACTTTGGTCAGCCAGTGGGCGTATTTCGGATTGCGGCCGTTCACGATGTCGAAGAACGCGGTCTGCAGCTTCTCCGTGATCGGGCCGCGGCGGCCGATGCCGATCTCCACGCGATCCAGTTCGCGGATCGGCGTCACTTCGGCGGCGGTGCCGGTGAAGAACGCTTCGTCGGCGATGTAGATCTCGTCGCGCGTGATGCGCTTCTGCACGATATCGAGGCCGAGGTCGCGGGCGATGTGGAAGATCGTGTTGCGGGTGATGCCGTTCAGGGCACCGGCCGACAGGTCCGGCGTGTAGATCACGCCGTCCTTGACCACGAAGATGTTCTCGCCGGCGCCCTCGGACACGAAGCCGGAGCTGTCCAGCAGCAGGGCCTCGTCGTAGCCGTCGTCCAGCGCTTCCATGTTGGCCAGGATGGAGTTGCTGTAGTTGCTCACCGCCTTGGCCTGCGTCATCGTGATGTTGACGTGATGCCGGGTGAAGCTGGAGGTCTTGACGCGGATGCCGCGCTGCATGCCCTCCTCGCCCAGGTAGGCGCCCCAGGCCCAGGCCGCGACCATCAGGTGGATCTGGTTGCCCTTGGGGCTGACGCCCAGCTTCTCGGAGCCGATCCACACCAGCGGGCGGATGTAGCAGCTTTCCAGCTTGTTGGCCCGCACGACCTGGCGCTGCGCCTCGTTGACCTGCTCCTTGGAGAAGGGCATCTGCATGCGCAGGATCTTGGCGCTGTTGAACAGGCGGTCGGTGTGTTCCTGCAGGCGGAAGACAGCGGTGCCGTTGACCGTGTTGTACGCGCGGACGCCCTCGAAGGCGCCGCAGCCGTAGTGCAGCGTGTGGGTGAGGACGTGGATCTTGGCGTCGCGCCAGTCGACCAGCTCGCCGTCCATCCAGATCTTGCCGTCACGGTCGGCCATCGAGGGTACTACCGGGCTCATGGTGTGTCCTTGTCCATTGGATTCACGGAATCGGGCATTTTACGGCGCGGGCTGTTCCCCCGGTTCCTCCACGGTCGCCGGGCGCACCAGCTCCCACTTCACCAGCTTGCCGCGGCGGAACTCGCAGGTCACGGTGGAGGCGGTGCCGTCGGTCCAGCGATAGATCTCCGGCTGTTCCTCCTTGGGGCTGACCAGCTCGCCCAGGGCGCGGGTCATGGCGATCACGTGCAGCAAGTTGACGCCGGGGCGCAGCTTGGCATTGAGCATCACGGCGCTGTCGCAGTAGCCGACGGGACGGTTGGACGCGCGCTGCAGCACCTTCATCAAGCGGGTGAAGTGCAGCAGCATCCACATGAGGATGCCGCCGGCGGCGAACGCCACGCCCGGCCACCCGTAGCCGCGCCAGGCGACGACGACGATGACCACGCCCAGGATGGGCAACCAGATCTTCTGCAGGTTCATGGGACGGATTGTCCCCCAGCGGTCAGGCCAGGCCGCGCACCACTTCCAGGGCTTCCTCGATCCGCTCCACCGGATGGATCGTCAGCCCTTCGAAGTCGCGTCCACCGGCGCGGCCGGCCTTGGGCGCATTGGCTTTCGGCACGATCGCGGTGGAAAAGCCCAGCTTCGCTGCCTCGCGCAGGCGCTCCTGCCCGCGGGGCGCCGGCCGCACCTCGCCGGCCAGGCCCACTTCGCCGAAGGCGATGAAGCCCTTGGGCAGCGCGCGGCCACGCAACGAGGACGCGATCGCCAGCATGACCGCCAGGTCGGCGGCCGGCTCGGTGATGCGCACGCCGCCCACCGCATTGACGAACACGTCCTGGTCCATGCAGGCGACGCCGGCGTGGCGGTGCAGCACCGCCAGCAGCATGGCCAGGCGATCGCGGTCGAGGCCCACCGACAGCCGCCGCGGGCTCGGCCCGCCGCTGTCGACGAGCGCCTGGATCTCCACCAGCATCGGCCGCGTGCCCTCCAGCGTGACCAGCACGCAGCTGCCCGGCACCGGCTCGCTGTGCTGCGACAGGAAGATGGCGCTCGGATTGGCCACGCCCTTGAGGCCCTTCTCCGTCATCGCGAAGACGCCGATCTCGTTGACCGCGCCGAAGCGGTTCTTGATCGCCCGCACCAGGCGGAAGGACGAATGCGTGTCGCCCTCGAAATAGAGCACCGTGTCCACCATGTGCTCCAGCACGCGCGGACCGGCCAGCGCGCCCTCCTTCGTCACGTGGCCCACCAGGACGATCGTGGTGCCGCCGGACTTGGCGGCGCGCGTGAGGTGGGCGGCGCATTCGCGCACCTGCGCGACCGAGCCGGGGGCGGACGTGAGCTGGTCGGAGTAGACGGTCTGGATCGAGTCGATCACGGCTACCGCGGGCTGCTGCGCGGCGATGGTGGCCTGGATCTTCTCCAGCTGGATCTCGGCCAGCACCTTCACCTGCGAATGGTCCAGGCCGAGCCGCCGCGAACGCAGGGCCACCTGCGCGCCGCTTTCCTCGCCGGTGACGTACAGCGTCGGCACGTCGGCGCGCTGCAGTCCGTCCAGCGCCTGCAGTAGCAGCGTGGACTTGCCGATGCCCGGATCGCCGCCGATCAGGACGACGCCGCCCTCCACGATGCCGCCGCCCAGCACCCGATCGAGTTCGTCGATCCCCGTCGGCGTGCGGGCGACCTCGGAAGCCTCGATGTCGGCCAGTACGGCCACCTCGGAGGCAGGGGCCAGCGAGGCGAAGCGGTTGCGCTGCCCGCCGGCGGCCTCGGCCACGCCCTCGATCAGGGTGTTCCAGGCATTGCAGTGCGGGCACTTGCCCTGCCACTTGGGGGTGCTGCCGCCGCATTCGGTGCAGGTATAGAGCGTCTTGTCCTTCGCCATGGCCCGAGTTTAGGATGACCTGCAAGGCGCCACCTTCTTCCTGCTGAGCCAACGGCCCGGCGCCTTCCCCCTCGCAGGAATTCCCGCTTGACGGGGGCGGCGATTCATTTAACATGTTAAATATCTGGCCGCCACCCGATGAGTACCACCTTCGCGCACCGCAACCTCCCGCGCCTGCTGCTGCAGGCGCGGGAGTCGCTGATGGCGCACACGCGGCCACGGCTGCGCGAGCACGGCCTCTCGGACCAGCAGTGGCGCGTGCTGCGCGTGCTGGGCGAGCACGGCACCGTGGAGACGGGCCGCGTCGCGCGCGAGGCCTACATCCTGGGGCCCAGCCTCACCGGCGTGCTCGCGCGCATGGAGCGCGACGGCCTGGTGAAACGCGAGCGCGACCCCGCCGACCAGCGACGGACGGTGGTGGAAGCCACGGCCAAGGGGCGCAGGATGGTGGAGCGCCTGTCGCACACCGTCGAAACGCACTACCGGTGGCTGGAACAGTCGCTGGGCAAGCAGAAACTGGCGCAGCTCTACGAGCTGCTCGACGAACTCATCGCACTGGAACAGCCATGAGCCCCATCCGCAGAGGCACGGTCTACGGCACCCTGATGAATTTCCGCAGCGAGCTCGACGCCCTCGGCGACAAGGCGAAGCAGGCTCCCTACAACGCCCCGCCGCAGGCGCCGGTGCTGTACGTGAAGCCCGCGAACACCTGGACGGAGAACGGCGGCAGCATCGCCATTCCCGCGGGATTCAGCGAAGTCGCCATCGGCGCGACCGTCGCGATGGTCATGAAGTCGGCGCACGAGATCGCCGGCTACGTGCTGATGAACGACGTCACGCTGCCGCACGACAGCTTCTACCGCCCGCCGGTGAAGTTCAATTGCTTCGACGGTTTCCTGGGCATCGGTGACCGCATCCGCGCGCGCAACGAGGCCGGGGACCCGGCGGTGTTCAAGCTGGAAGTACGGATCAACGGTGAACTGAAGCAGGCCGTGCGCTTCTCGCAGCTGGTGCGCCCGGCCGACCAGCTGCTGGCGGACGTCAGCGCCTTCATGACGCTCGGCGAAGGCGACATGCTCATGCTCGGTTGCGACGTGGAACGGCCGCGGGTGCGTGCCGGCGATCGCGTCGAGATCAAGATGCCGGCGCTCGGCACCCTCACCAACACTTTCGTCGCGGAGGCCGCATGAAGCACGCACGCGTCATCGTCGACGGCATGGTGCACAACGCCACCGAGCGCGACGGCCAGGTCGTGCTGGAAGACGGCCGCCGCCTGTGGCAGGACCAGGTCACCTGGTTGCCGCCGCTGGCGCCCGTGGAGCAGCCCCGCACCGTCATCGCCCTGGGCCTGAACTACGCCGACCACGCGAAGGAGCTGGCGTTCAAGGAGCCGCCGAAGGAGCCGCTGGCCTTCCTGAAGGGCGAGCGTTCGCTGAACGGGCATCGGCAGACCACGAAGCGCCCTGATGGCGTGAAGTTCATGCACTACGAGTGCGAGCTCGCGATCGTGATCGGCCGCAAGGCGAAAAAGGTGAAGCGCGGCGACGCCTACGACTTCGTCGCCGGCTATACCGTCGCCAACGACTACGCGATCCGCGACTACCTCGAGAACTGGTACCGCCCCAACCTGCGCGTGAAGAACCGCGATGGCGCCACGCCCCTGGGTCCGTGGCAGGTCGACGCCGCCGACATCCCGAACCCGATGGCGCTGGCGCTCAGGACCACCGTCAACGGCAAGGTCACGCAGGAAGGCAACACGAAGGACATGATCTTCGACGTGCCCTTCCTCGTGGAGTACTTCTCCTCCTTCATGACGCTGAACCCCGGCGACCTGATCCTCACCGGCACGCCGGACGGCGTGGTGGACTGCCAGCCGGGCGACGTCATCGTCACCGAGATCGAGGGCCTGGGCGCCCTCACGAACACCATTGCCTGAACCATGCGCATCAACCATCTGATCGGCGGCAAGGCCGTCGCCGGCCGCGACTACTTCCAGACCGTCAACCCCGCGACGCAGGAAGTGCTGGCGGAAGTCGCCTCCGGCGGCGAAGCCGAAGTGAACGCCGCGGTCGGGGCCGCCAAGGAAGCCTTTCCCAAGTGGGCCGGCCTGCCGGCCACCGAGCGCGCGAAGCTCGTGCGCAAGCTGGGCGAGCTGATCGCGAAGAACGTCCCCGAGCTTTCGCGGACCGAGACGAACGACACCGGCCAGGTGATCGCCCAGACCGGCAAGCAGCTGGTGCCGCGCGCGGCGGACAACTTCTCCTACTTCGCCGAGATGTGCGTGCGCGTGGACGGCCACACCTATCCGACGCCCACGCACCTGAACTACACGCTGTTCCATCCGGTCGGCGTCTGCGCGCTGATCTCGCCGTGGAACGTGCCCTTCATGACGGCCACCTGGAAGACGGCGCCCTGCCTCGCCTTCGGCAACACCGCGGTGCTGAAGATGAGCGAGCTGTCGCCGCTGACGGCCGCGCGCCTGGGCGAACTGGCACTGGAAGCGGGCATTCCGGCGGGCGTGCTGAATATCGTCCACGGCTACGGCAAGGACGCCGGCGAGCCGCTGGTGCGCCACCCCGACGTGCGCGCGATCTCCTTCACCGGCTCCACGGCGACGGGCAACCGCATCGTCCAGGAGGCGGGGCTGAAGAAGTTCTCGATGGAGCTGGGGGGCAAGTCGCCCTTCGTGATCTTCGACGACGCCGATTTCGAGCGGGCGCTCGACGCGGCCGTGTTCATGATCTTCTCCAACAACGGCGAGCGCTGCACCGCGGGCAGCCGCATCCTGGTGCAGAAGTCCATCTACGCGAAGTTCGTGGACCGCTTCGCGGCCCGGGCGAAGAAGATCACCGTGGGCGATCCGCTGGACGAGAAGACCATCATCGGGCCGATGATCTCGCAAGGGCATCTGGCCAAGGTGCGCAGCTACATCGAGCTGGGGCCGAAGGAAGGCGCGCAGCTGCTGTGCGGCGGCCTGGATGCGCCGCTGCTGCCCGATCGGGTGAAGAAGGGCAACTACGTGCTGCCCACCGTCTTTGCCGACGTGGACAACCGCATGAAGATCGCGCAGGACGAAATCTTCGGGCCGGTGGCGTGCATCATTCCGTTCGACGATGAGGCGGACGCGATCCGGATCGCCAACGACACGCAGTACGGCCTGTCCTCGTACGTGTGGACCGAGAACATCGGCCGCGCGCATCGGGTGGCGGCGGCGGTCGAGGCGGGCATGTGCTTCGTGAACAGCCAGAACGTGCGCGACCTGCGGCAGCCGTTCGGGGGGACCAAGGCGTCGGGCACGGGCCGCGAAGGCGGGACCTGGAGCTACGAGGTGTTCCTGGAGTCGAAGAACATCGCCGTGTCCCTGGGCTCGCACCACATTCCGCACTGGGGAGTCTGACCATGGGCAAGCTCGCGCTGGCGGCGAAGATCACGCACGTACCGTCGATGTACCTCAGCGAGCTGCCGGGCGCCCGCCACGGCTCGCGCCAGGACGCGATCGACGGCCACATCGAGATCGGTCGTCGCTGCCGCGCGCTGGGCGTCGACACCATCGTGGTGTTCGACACGCACTGGCTGGTCAACGCCAACTACCACGTCAACTGCGGCGCGCGGTTCGAGGGCCTGTACACCAGCAACGAGCTGCCGCACTTCATCAGCAACATGGCCTACGCGTTCCCGGGCAATCCGGCGCTGGGCAAGCTGCTGGCAGAGGTGGCGAACGACTGGGGCGTGGAGACGCTGGCGCACGACCGCACGACGCTGGCGCCCGAGTACGGCACGCTGGTGCCGATGCGCTACATGAACCAGGACCAGCACTTCAAGGTGGTGTCGGTGTCGGCGCTGTGCATGGCGCACTACCTGAACGACAGCGCGCGGCTGGGGTGGGCGTTCCGGCGCGCGATCGAGGACCACTACGATGGCACAGTCGCGATCTTCGCGAGCGGGTCGCTGTCGCATCGCTTCGCGCAGAACGGGTTGGCGCCCGAGTACGCCTTCAGGATCTGGAGCCCTTTCCTGGAGCAGCTCGATCACGAGGTCGTGCGCATGTGGCAGGCCGGCGAGTGGCAGGCCTTCTGCGGCATGCTGCCCGAGTACGCGGCCAAGGGCCACGGCGAAGGCTTCATGCACGACACGGCCATGCTGCTGGGCGCGCTGGGCTGGTCGGAGTACGCGGGGAAGGCGGAAGTGATCACGCCGTACTTCGGTGCTTCGGGCACCGGGCAGATCAACGCGGTGTTCCCGGTCACGCCGGTGAGCGGCAACGCCATTCCCAAGGCGCAGGCGTCGTCGGCCGAGGGCTACACCAACGTCGCCCAGCGCCTGTAATTGGAATCTGACCCCAATTTATGCCCCACTGCGTCATCCTCTACACGCCCAACATCGAGAAGAAGACCGATGTGGGCGCCTTGTGCCGCAAGCTCGCGGACAGCATGCTCACGGTGCTGGATGAACAGGGCAAGCAGGTCTTTCCCACGGGCGGCACGCGGGTGCTGGCGTATCCGGCGGCGCACCATGCGGTGGCCGATGGCAAGGGCGACTACGCGTTCGTGTACCTCAATGTGCGCATGGGCGCGGGACGCACGGCAGCCGTGCAGAAGAAGGCGGGCGACCGGTTGATGGAGGTCGTGAAGCAGCACTTCGCGCCCATCTTCGCGCAGGAGCTGATCGGCATCACCCTGCAGATCGACGAAAGTCCCGGCCAAGTCTACGACGCCAAGCACAGCACCCTGCATCCGCTGTTCAACAAATGAGCTTTTCCCCCGACACCATCCGGCAGCTCGCGCGCGAGCTGGACGAGAGCGAGCGTTCGCGCCAGCAGGTCGAGCATTTCTCCAAGCGTCACGCGGGCATGACCATCGAAGACGGCTACGCCGTCTCGCGAGCCTGGGTCGCGATGAAGATCGCCGGAGGCCGGAAGGTCCGCGGCCACAAGATCGGCCTCACCTCGCGCGCCATGCAGCAGTCCAGCCAGATCGACGAGCCGGATTACGGCACCCTGCTGGACGACATGTTCTTCGCGCCGGGCGACATCCCCGCGGACCGCTTCATCGCGCCGCGCGTGGAGGTGGAGCTGGCCTTCATCCTGAAGAAGAAGCTGCAGGGCGCGCAGGTCAGCGTGCAGGATGTCCTGGAGGCGACCGACTACGTGCAGCCGGCCATCGAGATCATCGATGCGCGCATCGAGCAGTTCGACCGCCACACCAAGGCGCCGCGCAAGGTGTTCGACACCATCAGCGACAACGCCGCCAATGCCGGCATCGTCCTCGGCGGGCACAAGGCGCACCCGCGCGAAGTGGACCTGCCCTGGGTCGGCGCCATCCTGCGCCAGAATGGCGTGGTCGAGGAGACCGGGCTTGCCGCCGGCGTGCAGGGCCACCCGGCCGTCGGCATCGCCTGGCTGGCGCAGAAGCTCGCGCCCTGGGGCGAATGCCTGGAGGCCGGCGAGGTGGTGCTCGCGGGCTCCTTCACCCGGCCCGTGGGTGCGAAGCGCGGCGACGTGTTCGACGCCGACTACGGCGCGCTTGGCCGCTTCGAGTTCCGATTCGTTTAAGGAGTCCAGCATGCAGACGCCCGTGAACCCGTTCAAGCAGGCGATCGCCGGGAAGCGCACGCAGGTCGGCCTGTGGTGCAGCCTGCTCGGGCCGCTCAACACCGAGATCTGCGCCGCCGCCGGCTTCGACTGGCTGCTGCTCGATGGCGAGCACACGCCCAACGATCCCATGAACCTGCTGCAGCAGTCCCAGGTCATCGCCGCCTACCCCGGCGTGCACGCGGTCGCGCGCGTGCCCATGGGCCACGGCTACGTGGGACAGGCGCTGATCAAGCAGTACCTGGACGTCGGCATCCAGACGATCCTGGTCCCGATGGTGGAGACCGCGGAACAGGCCCGCGAGCTGGTCCGCTGCATGCGCTACCCGCCCGACGGCATCCGCGGCATGGCCTCCACGCGCGCCTCCGGCTGGGGCCGCAACCCGAGCTACGCGAAGGAAGCCAACAGCGAAGTCTGCCTGCTGGTGCAGGTGGAGACGCAGGAGGGCGTGCGCAACGTCGATGCGATCGCGGCGGTGGACGGCGTCGACGGCGTCTTCATCGGCCCTTCGGACCTGTCCGCGGCCTTCGGCCACGTGGGCGACCCCTGGCATCCCGAGATGAAGAAGCTGCACGGGGACCTGTTCCGCCGCATCCAGGCCGCGGGCAAGGCCGTGGGCATCCTCACGCTGGACGAGACGCTGGCGCGCCAGCACATCGAGATGGGCGCGAGCTTCATCGCCGTCGGCACCGACAGCAACCTGATGGTCAAGGCCACGGGCGGCCTGTCCGCGAAGTTCAAGGGTGCCCCTGCCGCCGCGCCCGCCAAGGGCCAGAACTACTAGGAGATCCGCCATGAGCGCCCTGCTCCAACCCCGCGCACCGGACATGCACCCCGAGGAGTGGCAGGCCCGGGTGCAGCTCGCCGCCGCCTACCGCATCTTCGACATGCTGGGCTGGACGGAGATGATCTACAACCACATCACGGTGCGGCTGCCGGACAGCGTCACGCGCGGCGAGAAGCAGTTCCTGATCAATCCCTTCGGACTCCATTACTCCGAAGTCACGGCCAGCAACCTGCTGAAGATCGACGTCCACGGCAACAAGCTGGACATCCACAATCCCTGGCCGGTCAATCCCGCGGGCTTCACCATCCACGCGGCGATCCACGAGAACGTGGCGGACGCGCATTGCGTCATGCACACGCACACGAACAACGGCCTGGCGGTCGCGTGCACCGAGGGCGGACTGGCGCAGAACAACTTCTATTCGGCGCAGCTGCACGACCTGGTGGCGTACCACGACTTCGAGGGCATCACGATCCACGAGGAAGAGGCGCCGCGCCTGCTCGCCAGCCTGGGCGGCCGGCCGCTCATGATCCTGCGCAACCACGGCCTGCTGGCGGCGGGCCCCACCCTGGCCCTGACTTTCGTGCGGCTGTGGACGCTGCAGCGCGCATGCGACATCCAGGTCGCGCAGGCGGCGCTGGGCAAGGCGATTCCCATTCCCGAGGCGGTGGCGAGGAAGACGACGCATGATTCCTTCCAGTTCGACCAGCGCTTCGGCGCCGGGCAGGACGTCTTCGACGCGATGACCCGCGTCATGGAACAACGCTTCGGCACTGCATACAAGTCATGAAGGTCTGCATCTACGGCGCCGGCGCCATCGGCGGCTGGATCGGCGTGAAGCTGGCGCGCGCGGGCTGCGACGTCAGCATCGTCGCGCGCGGCGCGACGCTGGAGACCTTGAAGAAGGACGGCCTGCGCCTGCAGGAAGGCCAACAGGTGCTCCAGGCGAACGTGAAGGCCAGCGCCTCGCCGGCGGAACTCGGCGTGCAGGACCTCGTCGTCGTCGCCGTCAAGGCGCCCGCGATGGCCGACGTCGCCCGGGCCATCCGGCCGCTGCTCGGTCCCGACACCATGGTCCTGACCGCCATGAACGGCGTGCCCTGGTGGTTCTTCCAGGGCTTCGGGGGCGAGTACCAAGGCACCCGCCTGCAGGCGGTCGACCCCGACGGAACGATCGCGGAGGCGATCCCGGCGAAGCACATCGTCGGTTGCGTGGTGCACGCGAGCTGCGCCCTCAAGGGCCCGGGCTTCGTGCAGCACCACTTCGGCAACGGGCTGATCATCGGCGAGCCTTCGGGCGCGAAGGCGCAGCGCGTCCTGCAGCTGGCGGAACTGCTGCTGCAGGCCGGCTTCGCGGCCACCGTCTCCGACCAGATCCAGAAGGACACCTGGTACAAGCTCTGGGGCAACATGACCGTGAACCCCGTGAGCGCCATGACCGGAGCGACCACGGACCTGATCCTCAACGACGACCTCGTGCGCGCCTTCATCTCCAGCGTGATGCTGGAAGCGCGCGAGATCGGCGGGCGCATCGGCATCCCCATCGCGCAGCAGCCCGAGGACCGGCACCAGGTCACGCGCAAGCTGGGCGCCTTCAAGACCTCGATGCTGCAGGACGTGGAAGCCCGCAAGCCGGTGGAGATCGACGCGCTGGTGACCGTCGTGCGCGAGATGGGCCGGATGACCGGCGTGCCCACGCCCTTCACCGACGCGTTGCTGGGCCTCGCGCGCCTGCACGCCCGGGGGCTGGGCCTGTACTGATGGCGGCGATTCCGGCCCCGGCGCGCGCGCTCAGCGGCGCCGCCTTCGGCACGCTGCTGCTGATCGCCCTGATGATGGGCGCCAACCACGTGGCGGCCCGCATCGCCTTCAACAACGGCGTGGATGTCGCCACCGCGGTGGTGTTCCGCAGCACCGTGACCGCGCTGGTCATCGTCACCCTGCTCGCCTCGCAGGGCGTGCGCGTGCGCTTCACGGCGCGGCACAAGCGCTTCCTGCCCGCCATCGGCCTGCTGGTGGGCGTGCAGAGCCTGTGCCTCTATTCCGCGGTGGCGCGGCTCCCGGTGGCCCTGGCCCTGCTGGCGTTCAACACCTACCCGATCTGGACGGCGTTCTGGTCGCTGGCGATCTACCGCAAGCACCCGGAAAACGCGATGCTGGTCGCCATGCCGGTGATCCTCGCCGGCCTCGCGCTGGCGCTGGACGTGTTCGGCGCCGCCTCGGGCCTGGGCGCCTCCGGGCAATGGGCCCGCATCGGCGCCGGCGTCGCCTTCGCGCTCACGGCGGCCGCCACCTTCGGCCTCGCCCTGGTGCTCACGCAGCACGAGGCGGGCGACGTCGACGGCCGCGTGCGCACCGCGAGCACCATGGCCATCGCCGGCCTGGTGGCGCTCACCATGGTCGTGTCGCAGGGCGGCTTCCACCTGCCCACGGCACCCGCCGGCTGGGGCGGGCTCGCCACCCTCACCTTCCTGTACGGCACGGCTTTCACCATCATGTTCACCGTGCTGCCGCGCCTCGGCGTGGTCGGCAACTCGGCGATCATGAACGTGGAGCCGGTGTTCGCCCTGGTGCTGGCGTGGCTGCTGCTCGGACAGGCGATCGCGCCCATCCAGGTCGCCGGGGCCTTGCTGGTGGTGGGGACCGTCATCACGCTGGGGCTGCGGAAGAAGTGATCGGTGGGGTTCGGCCTGCGGCGCTCACCACCCCCCTACGGGACGTCGTGGATTCGTAGGGTGGCGGTGAGCACCGCAGGTGCGAACCCCACCGCAGGATCGCCCATTCACTTCATTCGGAGAAGCTTCACCGCCTGCGGCAGCGAATGCGCCTTCGGCACGAAGTGGTCGATCAGCCCGCCCAGCAGAACGCCGCACACCAGCGCCCCGAGCAGCGGCTTCCAGGTCAGGCGCACCGCCGCATTCAACCAACCTTCACGCGCGAGCCGCACCGCGGTGCGCGCCGACACGTAGCTGAAGGCGATTTCCACCGCCACGGCCAGCAGTACCTCCGAGCCGAAATACAGTAGCAGGAGGGAGCCGAGGCCGAACACGACCAGGCAGCCGGCGAGGAAGACCACGAACACGGGGATCACGACGACCGCGCCTTCATCGGAACTGCCCACCGCGTCGGCAGCGCCGGAGGCCAAGTCGCCGACGGTCGACGCAGTGTCCGAAGGCAGGTCGAAGCTCCCGCTGGCGCCGCCGCCCCCGAAGTCGCCGCCGCCACCGGACCGCAGCGGCTCCAGCACGTCTGCGGCGCGGCCGCTCGTGCCGCGTGGGAGCGGCAGGTCGATGGGTAAGTCGAGTGCGTCCGGCACGTCGCCCTCGCCCCGTTCGCCCACCAGCATCCCCGCCCACCAGCGCAGCACCAACAGGAAGCCCAGGTAACCAACACCCAGCGTCGCGGCGTAGCGCAAGGCGAGCGAGTGCGATCCCATGATCATCTGCAGGTGGGCCGCGGCCCACATCAGCAGCAGTACGAGCAACCCGATGCACCAGCCGTGCAGCCACAAGCTATGCTGGCGGCGCAGGTGCTCCCTGGTGGCGGACTCCCAGCGGCGGATCGTGCCCCAGGTCCCCAGGGAACGGCGCAGGTGCCGCTCCGACCTCACTCCACCACCACGGGCACCCGCGGCGCCAGCGCGCACATCAGCTCGTACCCCAGCGTCTGCCCGCTGGCCGCGACTTCGTCGATGGCAAGGATGGCGCCGTTGCCCGCGCGCCCCCACAGCGTGACCTCGCTGCCGAAGCCCGCCTGCGGCACCGGGCTCAGGTCCACGGCGACCATGTCCATGCTGACGCGGCCGACCAGGCGCGTCCGCACGCCTTCGACCAGCACCGGCGTGCCGGTCGTGCAGTGGCGCGGGTAGCCGTCGGCGTAGCCGCAGGCGACCACGCCGATGCGGATGGGCGTGTCGGCCGTGAAGCTGGAGCCGTAGCCCACCGTGTCGCCGGGCTGGAGCTGCTGCACGCCCAGCACGCGGCTGGCGAGCGTCATCGTGGGTTGCAGCTGCCAGTGGGCGAAGTCGTTCTCGGGATAGTCCGGCGCGCTGCCGTACACCACGATCCCGGGCCGGACCCAGTCGCCGCGGACCGCCGGGTCGGTGGCGTGGCGCAGGGTCGCCGCGCTGTTGGACAGCGAGCGCTCGCCGGGCAGATCGCGCGTGGTGTCGGCGAACACACGCAGCTGGTGGGCGATGCCGCGGGGCCCGTCAGCGTCGCTGAAATGGGTCATGAGCGAGATCTCCTCCACCTGCGGCAGCGCGTCCAGCCGCGCCCAGGCGGCGCGGAAGCGCTGCGGGGAGAACCCGAGGCGGTTCATGCCCGAATTCATCTTCAGGAAAACCCGGTGCGGCACCTGGGTCTTGTGGGCCGCCAGCCACTCGATCTGCTCGTCGCAATGCACGGCGTGCCAGAGGGACAGCCGCGAGCACAGCTCCAGGTCCCGCGGCTCGAACACCCCTTCCAGCAGCAGGATGGGGCCGCGCCAGCCGAGGGCCCGCACCCGCTCGGCCTCCTGCAGGTCCAGGAGGGCGAAACCGTCCGCGCCGCGCAGGGCGTCGTACACCCGCTCGATGCCGTGGCCATAGGCGTTGGCCTTGACCACCGCCCAGACGCGGGCATCGGGCGCGGCGGCCCGGACGCGTGCCAGGTTGTGGCGCAGGGCGTCCGGATGGATGGTGGCGAGGATGGGGCGTGGCATTTGAGGGACCTTTGTCCCGATTCTGTCATTACCCAGCGTGATATAACCCCGTGTCGCTTGGAGACAGCAGAACCTTGAAGGGCCGCCCGCCTGGGCACCGGCCCCGCCCACACTCGCACGGATGAAGCGCGGTTTCTACACCATCATGGCGGCGCAGTTCTTCTCGTCGCTCGCCGACAACGCGCTGTTCATTGCGGCCGTCGAACTGCTCAAGTCATCCCATGCCGCCGCCTGGAAGGCCGCGGCACTGGTGCCCATGTTCGCCCTGTTCTACGTGGTGCTGGCGCCCTTCGTGGGCGCCCTGGCTGACGCCAGGCCCAAGGGGCAGGTCATGTTCCTCAGCAACGGCATCAAGGTGGTGGGCTGCCTGATGATGCTCCTGGGCATGCACCCGCTGATCGCCTACGCCATCGTGGGCCTGGGCGCCGCGGCCTACTCGCCCGCCAAGTACGGCATCCTCACCGAGCTGCTGCCGCCCTCGCAGCTGGTGAAGGCCAACGGCTGGATCGAGGGCCTCACGATCGCCTCCATCATCCTCGGCATCCTCCTGGGGGGGCAGCTGGTGGGACACGCGATGTCCTCGCGCATGCTGGCCCTGGACGTCCCGCTGATCGACACCGGCATCGACACGGCGCCCGAAGCCGCCATCACCGTGCTGATCTTCATCTACGCGATCGCCGCCTGGTTCAACACGCGCATCCCCGTCACCGGCGTGGAGATGCGCCCCATCCCGGGCAACCCGCTGGAGCTGGTACCGGACTTCTGGACCTGCAACGCCCGCCTGTGGCGCGACCGCCTGGGCCAGATCTCGCTGGCGACGACGACGCTGTTCTGGGGCGTGAGCGGCAACCTGCGCTACATCATCCTGGCCTGGAGCGCCGCGGCCCTCGGCTACAGCACGACGCAGGCCTCGTCCCTGAGCGGCGTGGTGGCCCTGGGCACCGCCGCGGGCGCCATCCTCGCTTCCATGCGCGTGCGCCTGGACCGCGCGACCAGCGTCATGCCCATGGGCATCGCGCTGGGCCTGCTGGTGGTGTGCATGAATTTCATCCACAACGTGTGGGTGGCGGCGCCCTTCCTGATCATCATGGGCGCGCTGGGCGGCTACCTGGTCGTGCCCATGAACGCGCTGCTGCAGCACCGCGGACACAACCTGATGGGCGCGGGCCGCTCCATCGCCGTGCAGAACTTCAACGAGCAGGCCTGCATCCTGGGCCTGGGCGCCTTCTACAGCCTGTCCGCGGGCATGGGCCTGTCCGCCTTCGGCGCGATCACGGCCTTCGGCCTCGTGGTGGCCGGCGCCATGTGGTTGATCCAGCGCTGGCACCAGCGCAACCTCGTCGCGCACAAGGACGAAGTGGAGCACCTGCTGGAGATCGCCCGGCACGACAACGTGCATGGTTGATCGGGGCGGGAAGCTGGCGCCGGTGGCGGCGCTGGTGCTCAATGCCTTTGTCTGGGGCTGCTCCTGGTGGCCTTTCCGGGTGCTCGCACAAGAAGGCATGCACGCCCTGTGGTCCACGTCGCTCGTCTACCTCGTGGCCTTCGTGGGCTTCGTCCTGCTGCGGCCGGCGGCCCTGCCGGAGCTCCTGCGCACGCCCGCCCTGTGGCTGCTGGCCGTGGCGGCCGGCATGACCAACGTCGGCTTCAATTGGGCCGTGAGCATCGGCGACGTCGTGCGCGTGGTGCTGCTGTTCTACCTGATGCCGGCATGGGCGGTGCTGATGGCCTGGTTGATCCTCGGCGAACGCCCTTCCGGCGCGGGCCTTGCGCGCCTGCTGCTGGCGCTGGCCGGCGTGGCCACCGTGCTGGACACGGGCGGCACCGGCCTGCCCTTCCCGCGCGCCCTGCCGGAGTGGCTGGCGCTGGCCGGCGGCTTCAGCTTCGCGCTCACCAACGTGTTGCTGCGCCGCCTGAACTACGTCACCGCGGGCTCGCGCGTGCTGGCCATGTTCGGCGGCGGCATGCTGCTGGCGGGCGCCGTCGCCTGGGGCGGCGTGCAGCAAGGCAGCATCGCGCCGCTGCCCCTCCTGGGCCCCCAGGGCTGGCTGCTGGCATTGCTGCTGGCCGCGGGCTTCCTGGTCGCCAACCTCGGGCTGCAATACGGCGCGTCGCGGCTGCCGGCGCACACGACGGCGCTTGTCATGCTGTCGGAGGTGGTGTTCGCGAGCTTCTCCTCGGTGGCGCTCGGGGCGGCGCAGCTGACGCCGCGCACGCTGGCGGGCGGCCTGCTGATCCTCGCGGCGGCCGCGTGGTCGGCGTGGCCGCGACGGGAGGCTGCTGTGCCCGGCGCGCCGCAGGCGTAGGATGCGGCGCATGGCCACCGTCTACGACTTCGAAGCGCAGCGCATCGGCGGCGACACCGTGCCGCTCGCGCAATTCCGCGGCAAGCCGCTGCTGATCGTCAACACCGCCAGCGCCTGCGGCTTCACGCCGCAGTTCGCAGGCCTGCAGGAACTGCACAGACGCTACGGCGAGCGCGGCCTCGTCGTCCTGGGCTTTCCCTGCAACCAGTTCGGCCACCAGGACCCGGGCAGCAACGAGGAGATCGCCGGCTTCTGCCAGGTGAACTACGGCGTGACCTTCCCGATGATGCAGAAGATCGACGTCAATGGCGCGGAGGCCCACCCGCTGTACCGTTGGCTCACGGCCGAAGCGCCCGGCCTGCTCGGCTCCAAGGCCATCAAGTGGAACTTCACCAAGTTCCTGGTCGGCAAGGACGGCCAGGTGCTGAAGCGCTACGCGCCGCAGGATGCGCCGGAGAAGCTGGCCAAGGACATCGAGGCGGCGCTGGCGGCCTGAGCGCGCCCTTGCGTGAAGGCGGCGTGAAGCCCGCCTTCACCCGGACTTCATCATGGCCGCGCGCACGGCCGGCAGCATGGTTCCACCTTTCCAACGAGGAGAACCATGAAGCAATTGCTGGCGCAATCCGCGCTGACCAAGGCCATCCTGCTGGCCGTCCTCCTGCTGCTGGCGGCACTGCCGCTGGCGCGGATCTCGGGCCTGATCGACGAACGCGGCGCGAGCCGGCAGGCGGCCGCGGACGAACTCGCGGCGCGCCATGCGGGCCCGCAGGTCGTGACCGGCCCCTTCCTCGTCATCCCCTACACGGAGCGCTGGACGGAGACGCAGCTGGACGAAAAGGGCAACGTGAAGCAGCGTACCGAGCGCAGCCAGCAGTACGCGCACCTCGTGTTTCCCGAGCGCGCCGACCTGCGCGGCAAGCTCACGGCGCAGGAGCGCTACCTGGGCATCTTCACGGTCCTGTTCTACGACCTGCAGGGCGGGATCAACGGACGTTTCCCCGCCTTCGACCTCGCGGCGCTGCCACAGCACGTGAAGGGTTCGACGATCGAGGCGCGGCCGCCCGTGCTCGCCTTCGCCACAAGCGACCTGCGCGGGCTGCAGGGCGCGCCCGCGCTCACCCTCGCCGGCTCGCCCGGCCGGTGGCAGCCGCGCGTTCCTGGCGTCCCGGAGTCGCACTGGCTGGCGCGAGGCATCCACGCCCCGCTGCCCGAGTCGGCGCAACGCGCCTTCGCGCAGCACCAGTCCTTCGACTTCCGGCTCGACCTGCAACTGGTCGGCCAGGAGCGGCTTGCCATCGTGCCCCTGGCCGACGAGAACACCGCGCACCTCACCTCCGACTGGCCGCATCCCAGCTTCGGCGGCAAGTTCCTCGCCACGCGGCGCACGGTCGGGCCCAAGGGCTTCGAGGCGGACTGGTCGGTGTCTTCGCTGGTCAGCACGGCGCGCGGCCAGATGCTGCAATCGCTGCAGGCGCCCGGCACCGCGCCGGCCGGGATGGACAGCTTCGACGTGAGCGTGATCCAGCCGCTGAACGTCTACACCCTCAGCAACCGGGCCGTGAAGTACGGCCTGCTGTTCGTCGGCCTGACGCTGATGGCCGCCTTCATGTTCGAGCTGTTCGCGCGGCTGCGCCTGCACCCCGTGCAGTACGCGCTGGTGGGGCTGTCGATCACGCTGTTCTTCCTGCTGCTGCTCGCGCTGTCGGAGAAGGTGGCGTTCGGCATCGCCTATGCGTCGGCGGCCGCCGCGAGCACCTTGCTGCTGGCGGTGTACTTCAGCGCCGTGCTGCGTGGATGGAAGCGCGGGCTCGGCCTCGGCGCCTACGTCGGCGTGCTCTACGCGGCGCTCTACGGCCTGCTCTCGTCCGAGGACAACGCGCTGCTGCTCGGGTCGCTGCTGCTGTTCGGCCTGCTCGGGTTGCTGATGATCGGCACCCGCAAGGTGGACTGGTACGCGCTGTCCTCCCGCCCCGGGGCGCCCGCTTCAGCCTGAAGGCAGCAGCGGCAGCGAAAGGGTGGCCACCGCGCCACCCTTTTCGCCGTTCTCCAGCGCGATCGCGCCGTGGTGCAGCGCCGCGACCTGGCGCACGAAGCTCAGGCCCAGGCCCGTGCTCTTGCGGCCCGTTCCCGGCCGCGCGAGCGAATAGAACTTCTCGAACACCTGCTCGCGCGCGTAGTCCGGCACGCCCGGCCCTGCGTCGCGCACGGACACCAGGGCGCGGCCGTCCGCTTGCGCCAGGCGCACGCGCACCGCGGCGCCATCGGGCGAGAAGTCGATGGCGTTGTCGACGATGTTGGCGATCGCGCGGCGCAGGAGGAAACGATCGCCTTCCACGGTGGCCTCCTCGCCGGGCTCGCGCTCGATGCGCACCTGGCGGGGCGCCGCGGCATCGCGCGCGGCGACCAGCACCTCGTCCAGCAACGGGCCGAGCGCGACCGGTGCCACGTGCGCAAGCGAGCGGCGCGCTTCCAGGCGCGTGAGCTCCATCATGCGATCGACCACCTCCTGGATGCGGCCGGTCTCCTGGGCGATGTTGCCCAGGAACCGGCGCCGGTCTTCCGCGGGCATGGCCGGGTCCTGCAGCAGTTCGGCCGCGCCACGGATGGCCGACAGCGGGCTCTTGAGCTCGTGGGTGAGCGTCTGCACGTAGTCGGCGACGTAGTTGCGCCCGGCGAGTGCGTCGCGCATGTCGTCGAATGCATCGCGCACGATGCCCACGGCCACGCGAGCGAGCGATGCGGGATGCAGGCGCCGTTGCGAGCGCACGTAGCGTGCGAAATCCGTCAGCAGGCCCAGCGGCCGCACCACCCACACCGACATCAGCAGCCCCAGCAAGGCCACGCCCAGCGCGGACAGCACGCCCACGTACAGGGTCTTGCGGCGGGCCGCCTCGACGAACTGGCCGAAGCTCCGCACCGGCTTGCCCACCGACACCGCGCCGACGATCGTTCCGTTCCAGCGCACCGGCGCCGCCACGTACATCACCGAGCTGCCGGCCCGGTCCGGCACGTCGGGACTGGTGCGCGCGCCGTACTCGCCGCGCAGCGCCAGGAAGATCTCGTTCCAGCGCGAGTAGTCGGCGCCGGCCGACCGCCCCAACGAGTCGAACAGCACGCGGCCGCTGCCGTCGGTCACGACCAGCCGCAGGTCCACGTGCGTCTTGGTCAGGCTGAAGATGCGGGCCTCGAACCGGCGCGCGTACAGCGACGCGAACAGCGGCCCGAGGCGGTCCGTGGCGATCTTTCCATCGCGCACGTCCTGCTCCACCATCGTCGCCACGAGCTGCGCCGTCTCGACCAGCGACTCCTCCGCCGACTCGCGATAGCGCGGGTCCAGGTCGGCCAGCACCCGATAGAGCAGGAAGCCGGTGCCCGCCACGTAGATCAGCAGCAGGACCAGGAAGATGCGGCTGCGCTTGCTCACGGGCGCGGCGGCAGGTCCTCTTGCAGGGCGTAGCCGGTGCCGCGCAGCGTGCGGATCGCCTCGACCTCCGGCGCCACCGCCTTCAGCTTGGCGCGCAGCGTCTTGACGTGGGCGTCGACGGTGCGGTCGAAGCTGTCGCGGTCCGCGTCCCACACGCGTGCCAGCAGCTCCTCGCGCGAGAACACGCGGCCGGGCCGCGCGGCAAGTTCGCGCAGCAGCCCGAACTCGTAGCGCGAGAGGTCCAGCAGCACGCCGTAGTAGCGGATGCGGTGCCGTTCCACGTCCACCTCCAGCGGCGTGGCCGGCACGGGCGCCGGCGCGGCCGCGGCGCGGGCACTGCGGCGCAGGATCGCGCGCACGCGCGCGGCCAGCTCGCGCGGCGAGAAGGGCTTCGCCACGTAGTCGTCGGCGCCCAGCTCCAGGCCCACGACGCGGTCGATCTCGTCGCTGCGCGCCGTGAGGAACAGCATCGGCACCTCCGCGCCGCCCGGCAGCGCATGCAGCTCGCGGAACAGGTCGAAGCCGTTGCGGTCCGGCAGTCCCACGTCCAGGATGGCCAGCGCCGGCCGCTCGCGCTGGAAAGCCGCGACCGCTTGCGCCGCCGTCGCGCACCACTCGGGCGCGAAGCCTTCGTGCGCCAGCGCATAGACCAGCGTGTCCGCGATCGGCGCCTCGTCCTCCACCACCAGGATGCGCGGCCTGACTGTCATGGGACTACGCGAGGGATGCGTCCAGAACCTCGACCCAGTGCCGCACCGGCACCTCGGTGCCGCCCTGCAGGTGCTGGATGCAGCCGATGTTGGCCGAGAGGATCGCCTGCGGCTGCAGCGCGCCCAGGTGGCCCAGCTTGCGATCGCGCAGCGTGTGGGCGATGTCGGGATGCAGCACGGAGTAGGTGCCGGCGGAGCCGCAGCACAGGTGCGATTCGTTCAGCGCCAGGCGCACCGTGAAGCCCAGCGCCGCCAGGCCCTGCTCCACGCCGCCGCGCACCTTCTGCCCGTGCTGCAGCGTGCAGGGCGGGTGGTAGGCGAACGTGCCGGGCTGCGGGCGCACCTTGTCCTTCAGTGCCGGCACGAGGTCCGGCAGCAGCTCGCTGAGGTCGCGCGTGAGCCCGGAGATGCGCGTCGCCTTCTCCGCATAGGCCGCATCGTGTTGCAGGTGATGCCCGTACTCGCGCACCGTGACGCCACAGCCGGAAGCGTTCATCACGATCGCTTCCACCTCGCCGCGTTCCACGGCCGGCCACCAGGCGTCGATGTTGCGGCGCATCTGCGCGCGGCCGCCGTCCTGGTCGTTCAGGTGGAACTTGAGAGCGCCGCAGCAGCCCGCCTCCGGCGCCACGACGGCCTGGATGCCTGCGGCATCGAGCACGCGCGCCGTCGCGGCATTGATGTTGGGCATCATGGCCGGCTGCACGCAGCCGGCGAGCATCAGCACCTTGCGTGCGTGCGTGCGCGTCGGCCACGCGCCCGCGGCCTGCTTTGCCGGCACCTTCTCGCGCAGGCGCTCCGGCAGCAGGCCGCGCATCGCCTGCCCCAGCTTCATGGCCGGCGCGAAGAGGGGCGACGTGAGCCCCGCGCCCAGGGTCCGGCGCAAGGCGATCGAGGGCGCGCCGCGCTCCACTTTCCGCTCGACGATGCCGCGGCCGATGTCCACCAGCTTGCCGTAGTCCACGCCGCTGGGGCAGGTGCTCTCGCAGTTGCGGCAGGTGAGGCAGCGATCCAGGTGCAGCTGGGTCTTGCGCGTGGGCTGCTCGCCTTCCAGCACCTGCTTGATCAGGTAGATGCGGCCGCGCGGGCCATCGAGCTCGTCGCCCAGCACCTGGTAGGTGGGGCAGGTGGCGGTGCAGAAGCCGCAGTGCACGCACTTGCGCAGGATGGCTTCGGCTTCCGCGCCCTCGGGCGTGCCCTGGAATTCCGGGGAGAGATGGGTCTGCATCAGGAGTCGGGGTACAGCCGGCCGCGGTTGAAGATGCCCGCGGGATCGAACTGCTGTTTGAGTCGTGCGTGCAGCGAAGCGAGCACGGGCGAAAGAGGCGTGAAGCGGCCGCTGGCGGCGGCGCGCCCGGTGCGGAACAGGGTCGCGTGGCCGCCCGCGCGCACCGCGGCATCGCGCACGCGCGCGCCCGCCTCGGCCGCGACGCGCACCCAGCGCTGCGCGCCATGCCATTCGACGAGCGGAGCCTCGGGCAGCTCCAGCACCGGCGCGGTCTGCGGCACGGACAGGCGCCAGAGGTCCCGGCCGTCATGCGCCTGGAACCAGGGCATGGCCTGCTCGCGCAGCGCATTCCACTCGCCGGCGGCGCCCGCGTTGTCCAGGCGCTCGCCGCCCAGGCTGCGGCAGGCCGCATCGACCGCCGCGACGGCGCCGCGCAGGCGCAGGTACAGCGTGCCCTGCCCTTCTTCCTCCAGCCAGCAGCTCGCGTTGAGCGGCAGCGGCTGGCCGCCCCAGGCATGGAGCTTCTGCAAGGCCTCGGCCTGGGACACGCGAAAGCGCAGGGTCGCTTCGGCCGGGGGCACCGGCAGGACCTTCAGGCTGACCTCCGTGATGAGCCCCAGCGTCCCGAAGGCACCGGCCTGGAGGCGCGACACGTCGTAGCCCGCCACGTTCTTCATCACCTGGCCGCCGAACACCAGCGCCTCGCCGCGGCCGTTGACGACCTGCAAGCCCAGCACGAAGTCGCGCACGGAGCCGACGCTGGCCCGCGCGGGCCCCGACAGCCCCGTGGCCACCATGCCGCCCACCGTGGCGCCGGCGGCGAAGTGCGGCGGCTCGAACGGCAGGCATTGGCCACGTTCCGCCAATGCCGCCTCGAGCTCCGCCAGCAGCGTGCCCGTGCGCACGGTGACCACCAGCTCGCTGGGCTCGTAGTTGACGATGCCCGCGAAGCCCCGCGTCTGCAGCAGTTCGCCTTCGAGCCGTTCGCCGAGGAAGTCCTTGGTGCCGCCGCCGCGGATGCGCAATGGCGTGCCGGCGGCGGCCGCCGCACGGATCCGTTCGATGAATTCAGCCTCTACGCTTTCCATGGCCGGCGATGTTACGTCCCGCGGCGGACCTGCCGGGACGGCGGGCAGCGAATCATTGCGCCGCGTCGATGAAGAAGTTGGCAGGCAGGCCCGCCACGTCTGCCTTTGCAGCAAGCACGCAGCCCGAATGCGGGAACGCAGCCAGTTCGTCCGCGGGGCGGTGGTGGCGCGCGGTCGTGAGATACAGCGTGCATCCGTCCGGGCCGCCGAAGCACGGCATCGTGGGGCAGCGCACGGGCAGGGTGAACTCCGCGACGACGTCGCCCGAAGGCGACAGGCGCAGGAGCCGCCCGCCCTCGTACATCGCGACCCAGTAGTGGCCTTCGACATCCACGGTGGCGCCGTCGGGCCGCCCGCGGTAGCCCGCCTGCCCCGGCTGCCAGCCGGCGGGCTTGGGCGGGAACTGGTGGAACACGCGGTGGTGCCGCATCGCGTTGCCCCGCGGCTCCCAGTCCCAGGCGTAGATGGCATGCCGCGGCGTGTCGGCCCAGTACACCGTGTGCTGGTCCGGCGACCAGGCCAGGCCGTTGGCGCTGGTGGCGTTGTGCGCCTTCAGCTGCACGAGCGGCTTGCCACGCTCGCCGTTGTCCTGGCGGCAGTCGACGGAATAGAGGTCGGCCTTGCGGGCGTCCTTGGGCTCGTAGTAGGTGCCGGCCCAGAAGCGGCCCACGGGATCGGCCTTGCCGTCGTTGAAGCGCGTCGTGGCGCCGTGCTGGAAGCGCACGATGGGCAGCAGCAGCCCGCCCCAGTCGCGCGCGCGGTAGATGCCGTCGCGCAGGGCCAGCACCAGGCCGCCGCTCGCGGCCGGGGCGATGCACCCTGGCTCCTGCGGCAGCGTCCATTCCTCGCGCTCCCCGGTCGCGGGATCCCAGCGGCGCACGCGCATCCCCGGAATGTCCACCCAGTACAGGCGCTGCTCGCGCGGATGCCAGAAGGGCGACTCGCCCACCGCGTCCGGCTCGGGCACGGCCACTTCCCACTTCATGGCGCGCCGACCTCGATGCGGCATTGCGCGATCAGCGATTCGCCTGGTTGCAGCAGCGCGAGGCCCAGCTCGCCGACGGACGCGCCCGCCGCGTAGAGATGCACGGCGTTCGGTGCGTGGCTCACGGGCGCCAGCGCGATGCAGTCCTGGTCCGGGTCGTTGCACACCACCAGGCGCGTGAGCCCGGAGCGCAGCGCGAGATTCGCGGCCGCCGCGCCGATCTGCACCTCGCCATCCCAGCCCTCATAGGCTTGCGCCAGCGACAGGGCCGCGGCGTCACCGTCGTAGCCCGCCGTGGGACGGCTGAGGCTCGGCAGGCGGTCCAGGTCGAATTCCCAGCGGCCGCTCGCATGCCATGCGAGTCGCGTGCCGGCCGCGCGCGGCAGCAACACGCGCCACCCCAGGCCCGCGGGCGCCGGCTGCGGCGACTGGTTGGTCACGGCAAGGGTCATCTCCAGCGCCTGCGGCAGCAGGCGGACGGTGTGGGAGCAGTCGAAGGCGAAGGGCCACGAGGCGTCGGACCGGTGCTCGTACGCGAGCATCGCGGAGCTGTCGTCCGCATCGAGCACGGACCAGGGCCGCTGCCAGGCGAGGCCGAGGATCGCATGGGGCGCATCGCCCGTGTGCCGCACCAGCGGCTGCTGCGTGCCCTGCCAGACGACGGCAGCCTGGCCGACGCGATTGGAGAAGGGCACCAGCGGATGGCACGCCGCGCCTCGTGCGGAGCCCAGCTGCTGCGCCGCCGTGGAACGCAGCACAGGCACGTCGTCACGCCACAGTCCCGCGATGGCGCCCCCGAGCGCGGGTGCCAGTTCGCAGCGCAGCCGTCCGGCTCGCAGTTCGGTCATGGACTCGTCTCCTGCCGCGCATTGTGCCTGCGAAGGCACGGTGGCAGGGACAAAGAAAAAACGGCCCGCCGAAGCGGGCCGAACATCCAAAGGAGATCCTTGCTTTGCCTCCTCGCGGCGCACGGCGTGCCGTGTCGCGCGCCGCGTCCTCCGTCCGCCTCAGCGGCTGTAGGCGGTTTCGCCGTGGGTGGTGATATCGAGGCCTTCGCGCTCTTCCTCTTCGGTCACGCGCAGGCCGATCAGCAGGTCGACGATCTTGTAGGCGATGAAGGCCACGACGCCGGACCAGATCAGCGTGGTCAGCACGCCCTGGAACTGGATCCACACCTGGCTGGCGATGGAGTAGTCCGGGCTCACCTTGTTGGCCACGTAGTCGTAGATGCCCACGCCGCCCAGCGACGGCGAGGCGAACACGCCGGTCAGCAGCGCGCCGGTGATGCCGCCCACGCCGTGGACGCCGAACACGTCCAGCGCGTCGTCGGCGCCCAGCAGCTTCTTGAGGCCGGTGACGCCCCAGAGGCAGACGAGGCCGGCGATCAGGCCGATCACGAGCGCGCCCATCGTGCCCACGAAGCCGCAGGCCGGCGTGATCGCGACCAGGCCGGCGACGGCCCCGGAGGCGGCACCCAGCATGGAGGCCTTGCCCTTGGTCAGCGCTTCACCGGCGATCCACGCCAGCGTCGCCATGGCGGTGGCCAGCAGCGTGTTGGCGAAGGCCAGGGCGGCACCGCCGCTGGCTTCCAGGTTGGAGCCGGCGTTGAAGCCGAACCAGCCGAACCACAGCATGGCCGCACCGACCATCGTCAGCGTCAGGCTGTGCGGGGCGAACGACTCCTTGCCGAAGCCGATGCGCTTGCCCACCAGGAAGGCGCCCACCAGGCCGGCGGTGCCGGAGTTGATGTGCACCACGGTGCCGCCCGCGAAGTCGAGGGCGCCCTTGGCCCACAGCCAGCCGCCGTTGGCGGTGACGGTTTCCAGCGCCTTGGCGTCCGTGATCGCGTCCGGGCCGTCCCAGTACCAGACCATGTGCGCGATGGGCAGGTAGGAGAAGGTGAACCAGAGGACGCAGAACAGCAGCACCGCGGAGAACTTCATGCGCTCGGCGAACGAGCCCACGATCAGCGCGCAGGTGATGGCGGCGAACGTGGCCTGGAAGCACATGAAGATCAGCTCCGGGATCACCACGCCCTTGCTGAACGTGGCGGCCGTTGAATCAGGCGTCATCCCGGAAAGGAAGATCCTGCTGAAGCCGCCCATGAAGGGGTTGCCCGCCGTGAATGCGATGCTGTAGCCGTAGATGGCCCACAGCACGTAGATCAGCGCCGTGACCACGAACACCTGCATCAGCACCGACAGCATGTTCTTGCTGCGCACCAGGCCGCCATAGAACAGGGCGAGGCCGGGAATGGTCATGAACAGCACCAGCGCGGTGGCGGAGATCATCCAGGCGGTGTCGCCCTTGTTGGGAACGGGCGCCGGCGCGGCCGTGGCCGACGCCGGGGCGGCGGCCGCGCTGGCTTGCGCCGGAGCCGCGGCGGCGGCGGCCGGAGCCGCAGCGGCGGGGGCCGCCGCTTCGGAAGCGGCCGGCGTGGCCGTGGCGGCGGGAGCCTGGGCGACAGCGGCGACGCTGCCTACCAGGAGTCCCAGGCCGACGACCAGGGAAGCGAGAAGTTTCCTCATGTCAGTGCTCTCTATGGAATGGATTGAAATGCTTAGAGCGCTTCCTTGCCGGTCTCGCCGGTGCGGATGCGGACGACTTGCTCCAGGTCGTACACGAAGATCTTTCCGTCGCCGATCTTTCCCGTGCGGGCGGCGCCCTCCACGGCTTCGATGACGCGTTCCACCAGGTCGTCGGACACCGCCGCCTCGATCTTCACCTTGGGCAGGAAGTCGACGACGTATTCGGCGCCGCGATACAGCTCCGTGTGGCCCTTCTGGCGGCCGAAGCCCTTCACCTCCGTGACGGTGATGCCCTGCACGCCGATGCCCGAGAGGGCTTCGCGAACTTCGTCGAGCTTGAAGGGTTTGATGATGGCAGTGACGAGTTTCATGCTGGCTCCTTTGGAAGGCGGGAGATCAGAAGTTGTACGTGTACTTGACGCCCACGACGGCGGCATCCTTGCCCATGAACTTGCCGTTGGCGGGGCTGGCGTAGAAGCCCTTGTCGGCGTCGGTGCCCACGTAGGCGAGCGAGGCGGAGAAGCCGTTGCCGAAGTCCTTGCCCAGCGTGAGCGACCAGTCGGTGTAGCTGGCCACGCTGAGGTGGTTGACGCGCTGGTAGCCGACGTGCGGCGCCAGGGTGAGGCCCCACCACGGCAGTTCGAAGCTGGCGCTCAGGTCCAGGTAGCCGCTGCCCTTGGTGTTCTCGTTGGTGGCGAAGTTGTAGTTGCCGAACAGGTTGGTGAACGCGTGCGAGTACTTCAGCGTCGCGGGACCCCAGGTGCCGGCGATGTAGCCTTCCAGCGTGTTGGCGTTCTTGAACACGCCGCCGCCGCCGGCGTCCGCCAGGTTGTTGTTCACGTACCAGTACTGCAGCAGGCCGACGTCCAGTCCGATGGGGCCGGCGGTGAACTTGTAGCCGCCGTAGATGTCCCATTCGACCGGGCCATGGATGTCCTGCTCCGGCGCGATGTCGCCCGTGTCCTCGATCCACTTGATGGTGGACGCCCAGGTGCCGACGTAGAAGCCGCTCTTGTGCGCGAAGTCGGCGCCGCCCTGCAGGGCGGGCTTCAGGCGCGTCTGCGAAATGCCGCGGTAGCGGTAGTCGCTGACCAGGCCGACGTTGGCGCTGAGGGTGTAGTCCGGCTCCGGTGCCTTGGGGGCTTCGGCGGCCTGCGCCAGGGCGCTGCCGGAAGCGGCAAGGCTCGCGAGCAATACAGCCAGTTCGAGTTTCTTCACGAGGGTGCTCCGTGGTTTGTTGGAAAGGTCCTGCAACAGGCGGTTAGCAGGAGCCGTGCCATCCCTCATCCGCACGGGAGAGGCATTCGGCCGCGGCGGGGGTCCGCGCTGCTGGGACCGGTTTCGGGGGCGCCGGGATCGCCCTCTTTGCACCAACCAGGTGCGATCTTGCTTTTTTGCCCGACCCAGGATCGCGCATGCACCGGAAACGGGAGGTCCGGTGCCGCAGGCTTTCGTTTGGTGCAAACGGCCGGGTTGCCGCGGCCCGCGCGGCCAGCCGGGGCGCTCAGGACTCCGGCGGGTTCCCGTGGATCGTGACGTGCGTCTCGAACCGGTCCGGCGGCCCCAGCAGCTGCTGGTACTCGATCGCCAGGCCGCCCTGCCCATAGCCGATGCGCTGCACGTCCACGAGCGGCGAGCCCACCGGCACGTCGAGCAGTTCGGCGATGCCCGGCGCCGCCAGCCGGGCGCGCGTGACCATCTCGATGCGCGAATAGGCTTCGCCCGCGCCGGCGAGCAACTCGGACAACGCGCTGCGCCGGAAGTCCTCGCGCGTGAAGCGCACGCCGATGGCTTCCGGCAGGAACAGCGTCGTGTGCACGAGGTGCAGCGCGCCCTTGGTGCGCAGCCGCACGACGCGCAGCACGGGCGCGCCTTCCGCCACCTGCAGGCTGGCCGCGACATCGGCTCCCGCCGGCACCCAGCCGAATTCCTTGACCACCGGGCGGCTCAGCTTGCGGCGCTCCGCCACCTGCTGCAGGTAGGAGCCGATCGGCGTCGGCAGGTGCAGCACGGGCGCCTTGTCGGCCACGAAGGTGCCGTGCCCGGCGCGGCGGCGGATCAGGCCCTGCTGCTCGAGCGACTGCAGCGCGCGCCGCACGGTGACGCGCGACACGCCATGCAGGTCCACCAGCTCGCCTTCGGTCGGCAGCCGGTCGCCCGGCGCATGGCGGCCGCTCGCGATCCCGTCCTTCAGGAGCGTGGCGATGCGGTGGTGCAGCGCGATGCCGTCGCCGCGCGCGGGTTTCGTGGCCATGGCGGGATTGTAGGCAGTCGCCTTTGTATTAAGATCAATACAAATCACCGGAGACCCGCATGTTCACGACTCCCGTCCCGCGCCGCGCGCTGCTCAAGGGCGCCCTCGCCGGCGCCGCCGCGGCGGCGCTGCCGCTGCCGTCGCTCGCCCAGCCGGCGTTCCGCCCCGGCCATCCCGTGCGCCTGATCTCGCCCCTGCTGGCCGGCGGGGCGACCGACGCGATCATCCGCCCGGTGGGCGCGAGGCTGGGCGAACTCTGGGGGCAGCCGGTGGTCGTGGAGAACCACGCCGGCGGCGGCACCGTGATCGGCACGCAGCTGGTGGTCAACGCGGCGCCCGACGGGCACACGTTCGGCGTGGCGATCAGCGCCCTCACGATCAACCCCAGCCTGCGCAACGACCTGCCCTACGACACCTTCAAGGACGTCACGCCCATCACCCACATCGGCAACGTGAGCGGCGCGCTGGTGGCGCATCCCGCGTTTCCCGCGAACAACGTCGCGGAGCTGATCGCGCTGGCGAAGCAGAAGCCGGGCAGCATCTCCTGGGCATCGCTGGGCGTCGGCACCGGCGGGCACATCACCGGCGAACTGCTGCGCAAGCGCGCAGGCATCGACATCGTGCACGTCCCCTTCAATGGCAGCAGCGCCGCCTACCGCGACATCCTGCCCGGCCGGGTGCCGGTCGGCTTCGTCGTGCTCGAATCCGCCCTGCCGCACATCCGCGCGGGCAAGCTCAAGCTGCTGGCCCTGTCCGATCGCCACCGCAACAAGCTGCACCCCCAGGTGCCCGTGATCGCGGAGACCGTGCCGGGCGTCGGGTTCGAGAGCGTGTTCGGCTTCATCGGCCCGCGGGGCCTGCCGCCGGAGACGGCCCGGGCGATGCACGCGGACGTGGTGAAGGTCCTGTCGGAACCGGACGTGCGCAAGCGGCTGGAAGACCAGTCCATGGACATCGTGGCCGGCTCGCCCGCCGACTTCGCGGCCGTGATCCGCCGCGAGGTGGACTACTGGAAGGTCGCCGTCAAGGAATCGGGTGCCAATGTCAACTGAGGCGACGCTCTTCGGCAAGCTCTGGCGGCGCCACGAGGTGGCGGACCTGGGCGAAGGCTTCTCGCTGCTGCACGTCGACCGGCACGTGGTGCCGGACTTCAACGGCAATGCGTTCACCCGCCTGGCGCGGCGCGGCCTGCCCGTGCGCAACCCGGAACTGACGTTCGCCACCGCGGACCACTCCGTGTCGACGGAGCCGGCGCCCGCCGATCCGCTGCAGCGGGACAACCCGCACGTCGTGGCCCTGCGCGAGGACACGAAGCGCTTCGGCGTCCGGCTGTTCGACCTGCGGCAGCCGGGGCATGGCATCGTGCACGTGATCACGCCGGAAATGGGGATTGCCCTGCCCGGCCTCACCGTGGCCATCGGGGACAGCCACACCTGCACCCACGGGGCCCTGGGTGCCCTGGCCTGGGGCGTGGGCCAGGGCGACCTGGTGCACATCCTCGCGACGCAGACCTGCGTCCAGCACAGGCCGCGCACGATGCGGGTCCGCTTCGACGGGCGCCTGCCGCGCGGCACGGGCGGCAAGGACCTCATCCTGTTCCTGATCGGCCGCCTGGGCGTGGCCGCCGGCAACGGCTATGCGGTCGAATACGCGGGCGAGGCCATCGAAGCACTGCCGATGGAGGCGCGGTTCACCCTCTGCAACATGTCGGTCGAATGGGGCGCGCGCTACGGCGTCATCGCGCCCGACCGCACCACGTTCGACTGGCTGCATGGCCGGCCGCATGCACCGCAAGGCGCTGACTGGGAAGCCGCCGTGGCCGACTGGACCACCCTCCACAGCGCACCCGGCGCGCACTTCGACCACGAGGTGGCGCTGGACGTGCGCTCGCTCGCACCGCAAGTCACCTGGGGCAACAGCCTCGACATGGTCGCACCCGTGGACGGCCGCATCCCGGACCCCTCCTCCGACCCCGACCCCGTGCGCCGCGCGAGCGCCGAGCGCTCCCTGCACTACATGGACCTGCGCCCCGGGCAGGCCCTGGCCGGCGTGCCGATCGACCGCGTGTTCATCGGCTCGTGCACCAACAGCCGCATCAGCGACCTGCGCCTGGCCGCCTCCATCGTGCGCGGGCGCAAGGTCGCCGGCCGCGTGCGAGCGTGGGTGGTGCCCGGCTCGGAGCTGGTGCGCCGCCAGGCCGAGGATGAGGGCCTGGCGCAGGTCTTCGTCGACGCCGGCTTCGAATGGCGCCGCCCCGGCTGTTCGCTGTGCCTCGGCGCCAATGGCGACACGCTGGCCAGCGGCGAGCGCGCGGTGTCCACCGCGAACCGCAATTTCGCCGGCCGCCAGGGACCCGGCAGCCGGACGCACATCGCGGGCCCCGCGCTCGCCGCCGCGTCGGCCCTCGCGGGCGCCATCGCGGACCCGCGCGAGGTCCTGCCCCACGGAGAAGAACCATGAGTGCGCTCGCCACCCTGAGCGGTCCCGCCGCCGCGCTGCTGCGGGCCGACATCAACACCGACACGATCGCGCCGCTCGTGCGCGGACAGGCCGGTCCCCAGCCCGCCGGCATCCGCAGCGACGCCGAGCTCGCGCAGCGGCTGTTCGGCCCCTGGCGCTACCGGCCCGACGGTTCTCCGGACCCTGATTTCGTGCTGAACCGGCCTCCGTACGACGGCGCGCGCTTCCTGCTCGCGGGGCCCAACTTCGCCTGCGGCAGTTCGCGCGAGACCGCCGCCACCATGCTGAAGGCCTTCGGCATCCGCTGCGTGATCGCGCCCAGCTTCGGCCTGATCTTCCACGACAACTGCTTCCGCAACCACATGCTGCCGCTGGCGCTCGCATGGGATGTGGTCCAGGAGCTCGCCACCGCCGCCGAACGCGGCGCGGCCTTCCACCTGGACGTCGCCGCGGGCGAGCTGACGCCCGCCGGCGGTGCGCCCGTGCGCTTCAGCCTTCCGTCCTTCCGGCGGGACCTGCTGCTCCAGGGCACGGACGAAGTGGACCTCACGCTGTCGCGGGCGGAGGCGATCGCGGCGTGGCAGCGGCAGGCGCGCGCGCATCGGCCCTGGGAATGGCGCGCGGCCGCGGGCCATTCCGGCTGAGGTCCGCCCGCCCGAGGGCGCACGCCCTCAGGGCCGGTCCGCGCCGAACGCGCCGTACACGCGGCGCGGGTTGTCCACCAGGATGCGCCTGCGAACGGCCTCGGAGGGGACCCACTCCGCCAGCAGGTCGAACAGGTCGCCGTCGTTCGGCATGGCCCGCCCGCTCATGTTCACGTGCGGCCAGTCGGTGCCCCACAGCAGCCGCTCCGGCGCGTGCGCGGCCAGCGCCTGCGCGATGGGCGTGACCGGCGCGTACGGGTAGTCGCCGGGCGTGCAGCGCATCGGGCCCGACAGCTTCACCCAGAACCTGCCCGTGTCCAGCAGCCGCAGCAGGCACTGGAATGCGGGCTGGCCGGTGCCGCCCGCCGCCGGGAGCGCGGCGAAATGATCCAGCACGATGTCGTTCGGCAGCGCCTGCAGGGCATCCGCGTACTGCAGCAGGTCGTCGCCGGCGGGATAGAACTGCACGTGCCAGCCGAGCTCATGCACCATCGCCGCGATGCGCGGGTCCAGGCGCGGCAACGCGCCGCGGTGGCCCGGGCTCACGAAGCGCGCGCCCCGCACGCCCAGCGCATCGAGGCGCTGCAGGTCCGCGCGCGTGACGTCCTGCGGCAGCAGGGCCACGCCCTTGAAGCGGCCGGGATGGCGTTCCAGCGTCTCGGCGAGATGGGCGAAGCTGGTCCCGTAGCCGCCGCCGCTCACGATCACTCCGCCGGCCAGCCCGAGCGCATCCTGGAGCGCAATGTGCATCCCGGGCAAGGCGTCGAGCGACGTATAGCGGCTGTCCGGATGGAAGGGCCAGCGGCTCGCCGGGCCGAACACGTGAATGTGGCAGTCGATCGCGCCAGGCGGGCAAGGCGTGCGCGGCCGGCGCGGGTGCGGGTCGGGCGGCGGCGTGAGCGGGGGGCGGTCGGCCATCGTGCTGCGCTCAGTCGGCCTTGATGCCGGCGGCCTTCACGACGTCCGCCCACTGCTTCAGTTCCGCATGGATCTGCCGGCCGAAGGCCGCCGGGTCGCTGGCGACCACCTCCACGCCCTGGGCCTGCAGCTGATGCTGGTAATCCGGGTGCCGCGAGAAGTCCGCGATCGCGCGGTGCAGCGCGTCGACGCGCTCCGGTGGCGTGCCTCCCGGCGCCAGGATCCCCATCCAGAGGATGCCCTGGTAGCCCGGCACGCCCGATTCGGCGATGGTCGGCACCTCGGGCATCAGCGGGGACCGCCGCAGTCCCGCGAAGGCCAGCGGCTTCAGGCGGCCGTTGCGCAGGTGCGGGCCCGCCGTGGCAATGGTGTCCATCTTGACCGCGACCTGTCCCCCCAGCACGTCGTTGAGCGCCGGCGCCGCGCCCTTGTACGGGACGTGCGTGACGCGCACGCCCAGGCGCTGCAGCAGCAGCTCCATGGTCACGTGCGGCAGCGTGCCGTTGCCCGCCGAGGCGTACGTCAGCTGGCCGGGATGGGCACGGGCGTACTGCACGAAGCCGGCGAGATCGGAAAAGGGCTGCGCGGTATTGGCCACGAACAGCTCGGGGATCTGCGCGACCAGCGACACGGGGACGAAATCCTTCTCGCTGTCGAAGGGCAGCTTCGCCATCAGCGCGGGGTTGATCGTGTGGCCCGGCGTCGTGAACAGGAGCGTGTAGCCATCGGCCGCGGCGCTGGCCACCTTCTGCGTGGCGATCGTGCCCCCGGCGCCCGGCACGTTGTCGATGATCACCGGCGTGCCGAGCCGCTGGCCCAGCTGCACGCCGACGGCGCGCGCCACCACGTCCACCGTGCCGCCCGCGGAGAAGGGGACGACGAGGCGGATCGGCTTGTCGGGCCAGGCGCCGGCGCCGGCCGGCAGGGCGGCCGCGGCGATGCCGCAGGCCAGAAACGCGGAGAGGAGCTGTCGGAACATGGCGGCCCTGACGTGAAAGCTGGCGAGTACAGCCGCGTCCCGGGCGGGCAAATGAATTGTTTGGAAAGGGGGGTGAACCTCTTTCATACTGCGGGCCGGCGCAACGAAGTGGAGACCCGCCCGTGCAGATCGATTTCCTCGGCATCCAGGCCTTTCTCGCCGTGGTCGAGAGCGGGAGCTTCGCGATGGCGGCGGCGCGCCTGCACCTGTCACAGACGGCGGTCAGCCACCGGATGCGCAAGCTGGAGGAAAGCCTCGGCGTGGAGCTGGTGGTGCGCACCTCGCGCGGGATCGCGCTTACCGAGGCGGGCAACGCGCTGCTGCCGCGCGCCCGCACGGCGGTGCAGCAGCTCGAGGACTCCTTCGGGGAAGTGCGCCGCCACGGGCGCGACGTGACGCGCTGGATCGCCTTCGGTTGCCTGCCTACCATCTCGGCGCGCATCCACGTGCCCCTGCTGCGGCGCGCCGCGGAAAGCTTCCCGAACCTGCAGGTGCGGCTGTTCGACAGCGCGCCGGTGGAGATCGCGGAGCTGGTGCAGGCGGGCACGGCCGCCTTCGGCATCACGCTGGCCGACGCCCTGCCGGAGAAGCTCGCGGTGCAGCCGATCGCGCGCGAACCCTTCGTGCTGGCCTGCCCCGCGGACCATCCCCTCGCCGGCAGGCCGGGTGTCGCATGGAAGGACCTGCTCGGGGAGCCGCTGATCCGCATCAGCCTGCCCTCGGGCAACAGCATCACGATCGACGACGCGCTCGGGCCCTTGCGCGAGCGGCTGCGCTGGCGCTACGAGGTGCAGCGCACCGCGATGGCCGTGGACATGGTCCGCGGCGGCGCCGGGCTGACCGTGGTGCCGCAACTGTCGGTCCGCGCAGCGGACGGCGTGGCGGTGGTGTCCATCGCCGGCCCCGCGATCAGCCGCCTCCTCGCGGTCGCCACGCGCCCGGGCACCGAGCTGCGCGAGCAGGAGCGCTTCCTGGCCGACGCGGCCGCCATGCTGGTGCGCGAGCACCTCGCGGAAGGCGCCGGATGAATCCGGTGCATGCCCGCCGCCAAACAATTCATTTGTGCGCGCAGGGCCCCGTCCCTAGACTGCCGCCGTTCGCAACGGAGACAGCATGCATTCCCATGATTCCCACGATCCCCGCCGGCGCCGGGTCGTGCTGGCCGCGCTGGCCGGTGCCGCCGTGGGCACCCGCAACGCGTGGGCCGAAGGCAAGTACCCCTCGCAGCCGATCCGCATCGTCGTGCCCTTCGGGCCCGGCGGCCTCGCCGACATCTCGACGCGCCTCACCGCCGAAAAGCTTTCCCAGAAGCTGGGCCAGACGGTATTGATCGACAACCGTCCGGGCGCGGGCGGCGTGGTCGCCGCGCAGTCGGTGCTCGGCGCGCCGCACGACGGCTACACGCTGGTCCTGTTCAGCAATGGCACGACCATCGCCACCACGCTGCTGAAGCTGCCGTACGCGCCGCAGGCGGACTTCGTTCCCGTTTCCTCGCTCGCGTACTTCGACCTGAACCTGCTGGTGGGCAAGGACAGCCCCTTCCGCGACCTGAAGGCGCTGCTGGCCGAAGGGCGCAAGCGGCAGCTCACCTTCGGCACGATCAATCCCGGCAGCACGCAGCACCTGTCCGGCGAGTTGTTCAAGTCGGTCGCGCACCTGGACGCAACCCTCGTGCCGTTCAAGACCTCCGGCGAGGTGCAGACGGCGCTGCAACGCGGCGACGTCGACGTCGGCTTCGAGTCGTACGCGGCGCTGCGCGGCGGCATCGACTCCGGCGCGCTGCGCGCGCTGGCGACAACGGGGTCGGCACGCACGGCGTGGCTGCCCCAGGTGCCGACGGTCAAGGAAGCGGGCCTCGCCGGCTACGAGGTCACCGGCTGGAACGCGCTCTACGCGGCCAAGGGCACGCCGGAGGCCGCCGTCGACGCGATCAATACCGCCATGCGGGAGATCATGGGCCTGCCGGACCTGCGCCAGCGCCTGCTCGGGCTCGGCGTCGATCCCCGGGCCAGCACGCGCGCCGAGATGGCGGCCGTGTTCGAGCGTGACCGGCGCAAGTGGGCGCAGGTCATCCAGCAGGCGAACATCAAGGTCTGAGATGGCAACCAACGAACGGACCGCGGCGCAGCGACCCGACGCGCCGCTGGTGGACACGCACGTGCACGTGTTCCGCAAGGACATGCCGCTGCTGCCGAACCCCCGCCACAGCCCCGACTACGAGTTCACCGCGGAACAGCTCGAGGCGACGCTGGACCAGCATGGCGTCAAGTTCTGCGTGATCGCCGCGGCCAGCCCCTGGGGCGACTGCAACGACTACGTGGCGCAGTCGCTGCGCACGCGCCCCCTGTGGCGCGGCACGGCCGTCCTCGATCCCTCCACCAGCCGCCACGAGCTCGAACACATGGCGCGCGACGGTTTCGTCGGCGTGCGCCTGCCCTTCATCAGCCTGCAGGAGCTGCCGGACCTCACGAGCTTCGCGTACCGCAAGTTCCTGTACCGGCTGGCCGACATGGACTGGCACGTCCACCTGCACCTGGACGGCCCGCGCATCCCGCTGGTCCTGCCCCACCTGGAGCGCTCGGGCGTGAAGGTGGTGATCGACCACATCGGCCGGCCCGACCCCGTGCTGCGCGAGCGCTGCGCCGGCTTCGAGGCGGTGGCGCGCTCCGTCGAGAAGGGGCGCACCTGGGTCAAGTTGTCGGCGGGCTACCGGCTGGGTGACCACTCGGTGGCGCTGGCGCGCGAGCTGACCCGGCGCGTCGGCTACGACCGCATGCTGTGGGCGAGCGATTGCCCCTTCGTGGGCGTGGAGTCGACCACCTACCGCAGCACCGTGGCCTGGCTGGAGGAAGCCGTGCCCGATGCCGCCATGCGCCGGGTGCTGGGGCTCAACGCGATCGACCTCTATTTCCGCAACGCGCGGGGCGCCGCGTGATCGTCACCGACGCGCAGGTCCACGTGTGGGAGGCCCACCGGCCGGACCGCCCGTGGCCGGCGGAGAACCGCGCCAATCCTGCCTTCGTCGCGGTCCCCGGGGCGCGGCCGCACCGCGCCGAGCCGATCGGCGCCGGGGAGATGGTGGCGATGATGGATGCGGCCGGCGTGGCGCGCGCGGTGATCGTGCCGCCCTCGCCGGTGGGCGACTGCAATGACACCGCGCTGGAGGCGGCAGCGCGCTTCCCCGGCCGCTTCGTCGTGATGGGACGCTTCGACCCGACCGCGCCGGCCGCACCGCAGGCGCTGCGTTCCTGGCTGGAGCAGCCGCACATGGCCGGGATCCGCATGACGTTCCACAAGCCGCAGTGGAGCAGCTGGCTGGACGACGGCACCATCGCCTGGTTCTGGGCGGAATGCGAGCGGCTCGGCATCCCGGTGATGCTGCTGGTCCCCGGGCGGCTGGACGCCGTGGAGCACATCGCCCGCCGCCATCCGCGGCTGCGGCTCGTGATCGACCACCTGGGGCGGCGCAGCGACCTGCGCGACGACGCCTGCTTCGCGGACCTGGACGTGATGCTGCGCCTGGGCGCGCTGGACAACGTGTCGGTGAAGGCGTCGGCCGCGCCTTGCTACAGCACCGAGCCGTATCCCTTCCGCAACCTCACCCCGTACCTGCGGCGCATCTACGAACATTTCGGGCCGCGCCGCATGTTCTGGGGATCGGACGTCTCGCGGCTGCCCTGCAGCTACCGGCAGGCCGTGGACCACTTCCTGGAAGAACTCCAGTTCATTCCCGCCGCGGAATTGCCGTGGGTGATGGGCCGGGGCTTGTCGCAGCTGCTGGACTGGCCCGAGGATCAGGAACGCGGCGGCGCCACGGCCGGCTGCAGCGACGACGGGTGCAAGGCGTAGGCGGCACTGGCAACGATGACGATCGCCGCGGCCACGACCAGGGCCGCGGCCACGCCGGCGTGCAGCACCAGGAGGCCGCCGGCCACCGCGCCCGCGAGGATGCAGGCCACCGAGGCCAGGCGGCGTGCCGCGCCCTTGTATTCCCCCGCCGCCGCCTCGGAGGCGAAGCTCGCCAGCGTGAGCGTGAGCACCGTGGTCGGCAGGTCGGCCACGCCCAGCTTCTTGACGGTGCCGTTGCGAAAGCCCATGGCGACCGCGGTGAGCGCCACCAGCGCGTAGTAGACCGGTACCGGCGCCAGGCGGCCCGGGTCGTAGCCGCGCGCCAGGAAGCTGGCCACCAGCAGCAACGAGGCCTCCACGGCGGCGGCCGAGAGCAGCCAGCGCCTGCGGGTCGCCGTCCCGGCGCTGCCGGCCACCCGCCCCGCGGCCACCGCGCCGACGAGGAAGGCGGCGAGCGCCGTCGCGTTGTGGGCGATCTCGAACCCGGGCGCGCCAGCCAGCGCGAACCCGAGGAACAGCACGTTGCCCGTCATCAGCGCGACGAACACGTTGCCGAGGCCGATGACGCTCACCGCGTCGACCAGCCCGGTGGTCACCGTGATGGCCAGCAGGAGGGTCGGCAGGGCGTCGGCGGGACGTCCCGTCGCGGGTGGCGTGGCTTCCGGCATGTCTTTCCCTTCGCGGCAGAATATCGGCGCATTGTCGTTCCATGCCCGGGAGGCTGTCATGTCCCATCGTGAATCGCTACCGCCGGGTGCTCCGCAGGCCGCGGACCTGGTCCTCATGAACGGCCGCATCGCCACGCTCGATGCGCGCCGGTCGTTCGTCCAGGCCATTGCCATCCACGGCGAGCGTGTCGTCGCCACGGGCGACGATGCATCCATCGCGGCCTGGCGAGGCCCTGCGACGACAAGCATCGACCTGCAGGGCCGCACCGTCATCCCCGGGCTCGTCGACTCGCATTCGCACCCGATCCGCGGCGGCCTGCACTACAACCTGGAACTGCGCTGGGACGGCGTGCCCTCGCTCGCGGACGCGCTGCGCATGCTGCGGGAACAGGCGCGGCGCACGCCCCCGAACCAGTGGGTGCGGGTCGTGGGCGGATGGACGGAATTCCAGTTCGCGGAGCGCCGCATGCCCACGCTCGACGAGCTGAACGCCGCGGCGCCCGACACGCCGGTGTTCGTCCTGCACCTGTACGACCGCGCGCTGCTCAATCGCGCGGCGCTGCGCGCGGTGGGCTACGACCGCGACACGCCGGCGTTCGAGGGCGCCGAGATCCAGAAGGACAAGGCCGGGCGGCCCACCGGCATGCTGGTCGCGAAGCCCAACGCCTTCCTCCTGTACGCCACGCTCGGCAAGGGACCGAAGCTGCCGTTCGCCGAGCAGCTCAATTCCACCCGGCACTTCCTGCGCGAACTGAACCGGTTCGGCGTCACGAGCGTGATCGATGCCGGCGGCGGCTTCCAGAACTATCCGCAGGACTACGAGGTGGTGACGACGCTGCACCGCGACCGGCAGCTGACGGTGCGCCTGGCCGCCAACCTCTTCACACAGCGCCCGGGCCACGAGCTGGACGACTTCTCGGCCTGGGTGGGGCAGGTCCCGGCGGGCGCGGGCGACGACCGCTTCCGCATCAACGGCGCGGGCGAGATGCTCGTGTACTCCGCCGCCGACTTCGAGGACTTCCTGCAGCCGCGCCCCGACCTGCCCGCGCGCATGGAGCAGGAACTCTCGGCCGTCGTGCGGCTGCTCGCGGAGCACCGCTGGCCCTTCCGCCTGCATGCGACCTACGACGAGACGATCTCCCGCGCCCTCGACGTGTTCGAAGCTGTCGACCGCGACGTGCCGCTGAAGGGCCTGCACTGGTTCGTCGACCACGCCGAAACCATCACGCCGCGCAACATCGACCGCATCCGCGCGCTGGAGGGCGGCATCGCCGTGCAGCACCGCATGGCGTTCCAGGGGGAGCACTTCGCGGACCGCTACGGCGCCGAACGCGCCGCGCAGGCGCCTCCCATCCGCCGGATGCTGCAGGCCGGGGTGCCCGTCGGCGCAGGCACGGACGCCACGCGCGTCGCGACGTACAACCCCTTCGTGAGCCTGTACTGGCTGGTCTCCGGCAGGACGCTGGGCGGGACGCGCATCGCTGCCGACGCCAACCGGATGGACCGCCTGGAGGCGCTGGAGCTCTGGACCCATGGAAGCGCCTGGTTCTCCAGCGAGCAGGACCGCAAGGGCCGGCTGGTGCCCGGCATGCTGGCGGACCTCGCCGTGCTGTCGGCGGACTATTTCTCGGTCGCGGAGGAGCAGATCAAGTCGCTGGAGTCGGTGCTGACGCTGGTGGGCGGCCAGCCCGTGTACGCGAAGGCGGAGTTCTCGCGCTTCGATCCGCCGGTGCCGCCGGTCCTGCCGGAGTGGTCGCCCGTGGCCCATTACGGCGGTTACCACAACCATGCACCGGGAGTTGCCGCCGCGCAGCATCGTTGCGCGCACGGGCATGTGCATGCGCCGGCGTCCGCTGGCGCCAGCGGCACCCTGTGGGGCGCGTGCCCCTGCTGGGCGTTCTGACGCGACCTTTGCTCCCCCGGATGGAGGAGGTTGTGCGCGCGGGCTGCCACGCCCGCGTTCTAGAGTGCCGGGGAGGGAGGTGCCGTGAGCCTTTGTCTGGTGCAAAGCCGCGCCCTGGTCGGACTGGAAGCCGCCGCGGTCACGGTGGAAGTCCACCTGGCCAATGGGCTGCCCAATTTCATGCTGGTGGGCCTGGCGGACACCGAGGTGAAGGAGGCGCGCGAGCGCGTGCGCTCGGCGCTGCTGAACTCCGGGCTGGAGTTTCCCCACAACAAGCGGATCACCGTCAACCTGGCGCCGGCGGACCTGCCCAAGGACTCCGGGCGCTTCGACCTGCCGATCGCCCTGGGCATCCTGGCGGCCAGCGAGCAGGTGGATGCGGCGCGGCTGGCGGGACACGCGTTTGCGGGCGAACTCTCCTTGTCCGGTGCGTTGCGGCCGGTGCGCGGCGCGCTGGCGACCGCGCTCGCGGTGCACGCGGAGGACGCACGCACGCGCCTCGTGCTGCCGGCCGGCAGCGCCGAAGAGGCGGCGCTGGTCCCCGGCGCGCAGGTCGTGCGGGCACGGCATCTCCTGGACGTGGTGCGGCACTTCGTGCGCGAGCCCCTGGCGGAAAAAGACGATGGCGGCTGGACGCTGCTCACCGGCAGCGCACCCGCGACGGCGGCCGCCTATCCCGACCTCGCCGACGTGAAGGGCCAGGCCGTCGCCCGCCGCGCCCTGGAAATCGCCGCGGCCGGCGGCCACAGCCTCTTGCTGGTGGGCCCGCCCGGCACGGGCAAGTCCATGCTGGCGCAGCGCTTCGCGGGACTGCTGCCGCCCATGAGCGTGCCGGAGGCGCTGGAGAGCGCAGCGGTGTCCAGCCTCGCGGGCCGCTTCACGCTGGCGCAGTGGGCACAGCGGCCGACCTGCGCGCCGCACCATTCGGCGAGCGCCGTGGCGCTGGTGGGCGGCGGCTCGCCGCCGCGGCCCGGGGAGATCTCACTGGCGCACCACGGCGTGCTGTACCTCGATGAATTGCCCGAGTTTCCAAGAGCCGCGCTGGAGGCGCTGCGCGAGCCGCTGGAGACGGGCCGCATCACCATCGCGCGGGCCGCGCGGCGCAACGAGTTCCCGGCGCGCTTCCAGCTGGTCGCGGCGATGAATCCGTGTCCCTGCGGCTGGCTCGGCTCCGCGCGGGCCTGCCGCTGCTCGCCGGAGCAGGTGATGCGCTACCAGGGGCGGCTCAGCGGCCCGCTGCTCGATCGCATCGACCTGCACGTGGAGGTGGGCGCCATGAGCCCGGCCGAACTGCTCGACGCCCCGCCCGGCGAGGCGAGCGCGCAGGTGCAGGCGCGCTGCATCGTCGCGCGCGAACGGGCGCAGGCGCGCCAGGGCAAGGACAACCACGCGCTGCACGGCGCGGAGATCGATCGCCACGCGGCTCTGTCGCACGCGGCAGCGGAGTTCCTGCGGCTGGCCGCCACGCGGCTGCAATGGAGCGCGCGCTCGACGCATCGCGTGCTGAAGGTGGCGCGCACGATCGCGGACCTCGCGGCAGCGCGGGTCGTCGAAGTGGTGCACGTGGCGGAGGCGGTGCAGTACCGGCGGGCGTTGCCGGCGCTGCACTGAGGGAGTGGGCGGTCGGGGTGGTGGGGTTCGCCTGCGGCTCACCGCCACCCTGTGGGTGCGCATTCGTAGGGTGGCGGTGAGCCGCAGGCGAACCCCACCGCTGCCGCACCCCTTCAGCGATACACGCCGCAGGCCACCACGACGTCGCCGAGCTTCTTCACGAAGGTCGCCTTGGTGCGCACCTCGTTGGTGACCGGGTGGGCCCACTTGTAGTCCACCCAGCCCTCGTTCCGGTCGCGCGCGACGGCGACCATTTCGCGCACGAAGTGCTTGCCGTCGATGTCCTTGCTTTGCGGACCCTGGCCCAGCGTGCGCGGGTTGTTGCCGTGCGCGAGGAAGGTGCCGTCCTGCGCATCCAGCACCATGAGGTACAGGTCGCGGTCGATGAAGCGGCCCTGCGAGAGCTTGTTCACTTCGGCGATCAGCGTGGCGCGGCCCTGGGTGCGGCCGAACTCGCAGCCGCTGCGGACCATGGCCGTGGCCTCATCGGCGTTGCCGTGCTCGCGCGCGCCGAGGTCGAAGCCCGAGACGCTGCGCAGCAAGGCCACCGCGCGCTCGTGCAGCGCTGCCGCCGTGCGCGTGGCGTCCTGCACCAGGGTGGCATTGGCCTGGGTGGTGCGGTCGATGTTGGCGATGGCGCCGTTGATCGCCTCGATGCCGTCGCTCTGCTCGCGGCTGGCGGCATCGATGTGCACGATCAGGTCCGACACCTGGCGCACCGCGGCCACGATCTCCGCCATGGAGCGGCCGGCCTCGTCCACGCGGGCACCACCGCGCTCCACCTGCTCCACCGAGGCGACGATCAGGTCGCGGATCTCGCGTGCGGCGCCGGCGCAGCGCTGCGACAGCGAGCGCACTTCCGAGGCCACCACGGCAAAGCCGCGGCCCTGTTCGCCGGCGCGCGCCGCCTCGACGGCGGCATTCAGCGCCAGGATGTTGGTCTGGAAGGCGATCCCGTCGATCACGCCGATGATGTCGCGGATGCTGTTGGAGCTGCCGCGGATCGCGCGCATGGTCTGCACGACTTCTTCCATGACCGCGCCACCCTGCTCCGCCCGCTCGCTGGCCGTGCGCACCAGGCCCGTGGCCCGCTGCGAGGTGTCGGCGTTGTGGTGCACGGCCGCCGTCAATTCCTCCATCGTGGCGGCGGTCTGCTGCAGCGATTCGGCCTGCGTGCCGGTGCGCAGGGCGAGCGCCTCGTTGTCGCGCGTCACCTGCGACGAGTTCATTGCCACGTTGGCCGTGCCCGTGCGCACGTCGCTCACCACGGCGAACAGCCGTTCGCGCACCTGTTCCAGCGATTGCAGCAGCGGACGGAAGTCACCCGCGGCTTGCAGGTCCACCGGCCGTGACAGGTCACCGCGGGCGACGCGCGCGGCCGCCAGCGAAGCGCGGCGGGCGGGCCGTCCGAGGCGCAGCCACAACCAGGCGGCCGTGCCCGCCGTGGCCAGCAGCGCCGCCGCGCCCAGCAGCCCGGCCCACCAGGCCGCGGGCCCCGTCAACTCCACCGCCGCCAGCGCGGTCAGCGCCGCGATGGCGATGGTGATGCCGGCAAAGGCAGCCGCCAGGCGGGGAGCCAGCGAGCCCCGTGCCGCGCGCGGCATGGAGGTCGCCGTCACCGCCAGTCCCGGCAGCGAAGGCGCGGGCAGGCTTCTTGTGGTCATGCTCTTCTCCTCCAGGGTTCTGCATTGCAGTACGACTGGCCCCTTGCAGCCCATTCTGTCGCGCGCGTGTCACGCGTGGCTAGTGCGCTGTGCCGGTTTGGCCGCAAACTTGGTTCCGCTGTGCAGAATCCGTCTCCCGCATCCCCGCCGCCCGCGGCCAGCATCAAGGAGGACAGGCACTTCGTCTCCGCGCTCGCGCGCGGGCTCGAGGTCCTCAGCGTCTTCCGTCCGCAAGACCGCGTGCTGGGCAACCAGGAGCTCGCCCGGCGGGCGCGCCTGCCCAAGTCTACGGTGTCCCGCCTCACCTATACCTTGACCAAACTGGGGTATCTGGAGCCGGCCAAGGACCCTTCGGGGACGATGGGCTACCGCCTGGGCAGCCGCGTGCTGGCCCTGGGCTCCAACCTCCTGCAGCGGCTGGACATCCGCGCCCTGGCCCGCCCCCACATGCAGCAGCTCGCGGACCAGACGCTCACCATGGTGGCCCTGGGCACGCCGGAGCGCCGCTCGATGATCTACATCGAGACTTGCCGCAGCGAGCCGATCATGACCCTGCGCCTGAACGTGGGCTCGCGCATCCCGATGGCGACGACGGCGATGGGCCGCGCCTACCTCGCGATCTGCAGCGAGTCGGAGCGCCGCGCGCTGATGCAGCGTTTTCGCGAGAGCCATCCGCAGCAGTGGCCGGTCGTGGAACAGGGCATCGCCGAGGCCCTGGCGTCGTACCACGACCTCGGGTGCTGCACCTCGTTCACCGAGTGGCAGGGCCACGTGAACGCCATCGCCGTGGCCTTCCGGGTCCCAGGGCAGCCGGCGCTGGCGATCAGCTGCGGCGGGCCTGCCTACAATCTCGCGCCCGACTATTTGCTGGGGGAAGTCCGCCCCCGGATGCTCGAGGCCGTGCAGCGCATCGAGGCGCTGGGAACTCCATGATCCGTCCGCATTGCATCCGATGACCGGCCACGACCGCCGGCTGGTCCTGTGGCTCTCGCTTGCCCAGCTCGTGACCTGGGGCAGCGTCTTCTACACGTTCGCCCTGCTGCTGGCGCCGGTGGAGCGCGAGCTGGGACTCACCCGCGCGCAATCGTCGCTCGCGTTCAGCCTGGCGCTGCTGGCCGAGGGCCTGTGCGCCTATCCCGTGGGCCGCTGGATCGACCGCGGCCACGAGCGAGCGGTGATGACGGGCGGTTCGCTCCTGGTTGCCGCGGCCCTGGCCTGGCACGCCCATGTCCGGTCAGTGGAGTCCTTCTACGCGGTGTGGCTGGTGCTCGGGGCGGCGCTGGCGGCGACGCTGTACACGCCGGTGTTCGCGGTGGTGACGCGGCGTTATCCGGACGACTTCCGGCGCGCGATCATCACCATGACGTTCCTGGGCGGGCTGGCCAGCAGCGTCTTCATCCCGCTATCGGCGTGGCTGATCGCGCGCCTCGGCTGGCGCGACGCGCTGCTGGTGCTGGCGGCCCTGCACCTGCTGCTGTGCGTGCCCCTGCACGCGATCTGCCTGCGTGGCGCGCCCCCTGCGCGCGCCCAGGCCGCGAGCGGTGCGCATTCCCCGCAGGCGCTCCTGCGCAGCGCGCCCTTCCTCCTGATCGGCGTCTTCGTGGTCGGCATGATGGCCATCACGGCCGCCGTGCCGCCGCACCTGGTGAGCCTGCTGCGCGAAAGCGGGCTGCCGGAGGCGTGGGTGATCGCCGTGCCGGCTTCCATCGGCGTGATGCAGGTGCTGGGACGGCTGCTGCTGTATTTCTTCGAGCACCGCTTCGACCTGCACGTGGCGAACCGGCTGATCCCGCTGCTGATTCCGTTGGCGCTCGGCGCGTTGATCGCGGGTGCCGCCTCGCCGGTCGGCGGCCTGCTGTTCGTGCTGCTCTATGGGCTGGGCAACGGCATGCTCACCATCGTCAAGGGCACGGCGGTGGCGCAGTATGTGGACCGCGAGCACGTGGCGTCGCTGAATGGCGCGCTGGGGCTGCCGCAGGCGATCTCGCGCGCGGTGGCGCCGCTGCTGCTGGGGGTGCTGTGGACGCGCGAGGCCGGGTACCGGTGGGGGCTGGTCGTGCTGCTGGGGGTGGGGGTGGTATCGGCGGTGGCGTTGGTGCTGGCGCAGCGCAGGTCATTGTTGCCGCGATAACGTGCGGGGATCGGTGGGGTTCGGCGCTGTGCGCGCTCACCGCCACCCTACGAAAACCGTCCTGTCGACATCGTGCGTCGGGAGCCGTCGCGCCGGATCATCGATGCGTCGCGCACCGTCGCGCCGGACCACGATGCGTCGCGAACCGTCGTGCCGGAATTCGTAGGGTGGGGTGACGAAGGAACCCCACCGCCGCGCGGAGCGCGCGGGATCAGTTGCTCGCGAGGATCGCCAGCGACTTGCCGTTGACCTTCACCAGCGTTCCGCTCTTCCAGGCGGGTTGCTTCTCCTGCTCGAAAGTGCGCGTCGTGCCGTCCTTCATCTGGACCTTGGTGACCCAGATCTCCTTGGACGTGACGTACTTCTGGGCTTCGTTGCCCGCGTAGGCGCCGGCACCTGCGCCGGCGACGGTGGCGACGGTCTTGCCCGTGCCCTTGCCGACCTGGTGGCCCAGCAGGCCGCCGACCACGGCGCCGCCGACGATGCCGACCGCGCCGCCTTCGCCCTTGCGCTTTTCCATGTGCACGTTGGTGACGTGGCCGCACTCGTCGCAGTGCGCGAGCTTCTTGGCGATGCCGGGCGGCACGCCGTGCGGGTTGTCCGCGAGGGCGCCGGTGAGGGTGAAAGCCAGCAAGCTGGCGATGGCGAGTTGTTTCATTGCGAGGTTCCTCCTGTGTCGGCATTTAACGGCCGAGCCACGGGGACGGAGCACAGCGGCGCCGCCATCCGTGAGAACCGTCACAGATTGGGTGCAAGCAAACGTTGCAACTCGCCCCGATCGACGCCGCGGCGCTGCACCAGGTCGGCGAGCTGGTCTTCGCCGATGCGCCCGACGTTGAAGTACTGGCTGTCCGGGTGGCTCAGGTAGAAGCCGCTCACGCTGGCCGCCGGGGTCATCGCCAGGCTTTCGGTCAGGCCCATGTCGATCTCCTCGGGCCGCAGCAGCGCGAACATGTCGCGCTTGACGCTGTGGTCCGGGCAGGCGGGATAGCCGGGCGCGGGACGGATGCCGCGGTACTTCTCCGCGATCATTTCCTCGTTGGTGAGGTGTTCGTCGGCCGCATAGCCCCAGAGGTCCTTGCGCACGCGCTCGTGCAGCGCCTCGGCCAGGGCCTCCGCGAGGCGATCCGCCAGCGCCTTCAGCATGATCGCGGAGTAGTCGTCGTGGTCGGCCAGGAAGTACTGTTCCTTCTTGTCCACGCCGATGCCCGCGGTGACCGCGAAGGCGCCCACGTAGTCGTTGGCCACGCCCTTGGGCGCCACGAAGTCGGCGAGGCAGCGGCTGGGACGCAGCACGCCGTCGATTTCCTGCTTCTCCGCCTGCTGGCGCAGGCCGTACCAGGTCAGCACCGGCTGCGTGCGGCTTTCGTCGGCATAGAGCTGGATGTCGTCGTCGTTGACCGTGTTGGCCGGCCAGAATCCCAGGACCGCATTGGCCGTGAGCCAGCGGCCTTCGACCAGGCGCTTGAGCATGCGCTGGCCGTCCGAATACACGCGCACGGCTTCGGCGCCCACGATCTCGTCCTTCAGGATCGCGGGGAAGGGGCCGGCCAGGTCCCAGGTCTGGAAGAACGGGCCCCAGTCGATGTGGCGCGCGAGCTCCGCCAGGTCGTAGTTCTTGAAGACGCGGCGGCCGATGAACTTGGGCTTCGGCGGCGTGTACCCGGACCAGGCGACGGGCGTCTTGTTGGCGCGCGCCTTCGCGAGCGGCCACAGCGGCACCTGCTTCTTGTTCGCGTGCAGCTGCCGCACCTTGTCGTAGTCGGCGTTGACGTCGGCGATGAACTTCGTCGCCTGCTCCGACAGCAGGCTCTGCGCCACGCTCACGCTGCGCGAGGCGTCGGGCACGTACACCACCGGGCCTTCGTAGTGCGGCGCGATCTTCACCGCCGTGTGCACGCGGCTGGTCGTGGCGCCGCCGATCAGCAACGGGATCTTCTTGACGCGGAAGTGTTCGTCCTTCTGCATCTCGCTGGCGACGTACTGCATCTCCTCCAGCGAGGGCGTGATCAGCCCCGACAGGCCGACGATGTCCGCGCCCTCGACCTTGGCCCTCGCCAGGATCTCGTGGCACGGGACCATCACGCCCATGTTGACCACCTCGAAGTTGTTGCACTGGAGGACGACGGTCACGATGTTCTTGCCGATGTCGTGCACGTCGCCCTTCACCGTGGCGATGACGATGCGGCCCTTGGAACGCACGTCCTCGCCGGCCGCCTCCTGCTGCTTTTTCTCTTCCTCGATGTAGGGGATCAGGTGGGCCACGGCCTGCTTCATCACGCGGGCCGACTTCACCACCTGCGGCAGGAACATCTTGCCGGCGCCGAACAGGTCGCCCACGATGTTCATGCCGTCCATGAGCGGGCCTTCGATCACGTGCAGCGGGCGGCCGCCCTCGGCGATCACCTTCTGGTACATCTCCTCGGTGTCGGCGACGATGTGGTCGGTGAGGCCGTGCACCAGCGCGTGGGCCAGGCGCTGCTCCACCGGCAGCTGGCGCCACTCGTTCTTCTTCGTGTCGTCCTTGGCCGCGCCCTTGGCCTGCTCGGCGATCTCCACCAGGCGCTCGCCGGCGTCGGGGCGGCGGTTCAGCACCACGTCCTCGACGCGCTCGCGCAGCTGCGGCTCCACCTCGTCGTACACGCCCACCATGCCGGCATTGACGATGCCCATGTCCATGCCCGCCCGGATCGCGTGGTACAGGAACACGGTGTGGATCGCCTCGCGCACCGGGTCGTTGCCGCGGAAGGAGAAGCTGACGTTGGAGACGCCGCCGGAGACCTTCGCGCCCGGCAGGTTCTTCTTGATCCACGCCGTGGCTTCAATGAAGTCCACGGCGTAGTTGTTGTGTTCCTCGATGCCCGTGGCGATCGCGAAGATGTTCGGGTCGAAGATGATGTCCTCGGCCGGGAAATCGACTTCGTCGACCAGGATGCGGTAGGCGCGCGCGCAGATCTCGATCTTGCGCTGGTAGGTATCGGCCTGGCCTTTCTCGTCGAAGGCCATGACCACGGCCGCCGCGCCATAGTGCTTGACCAACGCGGCCTGCCGCTTGAACTCGGCCTCGCCCTCCTTCATCGAAATCGAGTTGACGATGCCCTTGCCCTGGATGCAGCGCAGCCCCGCCTCGATCACTTCCCACTTGGACGAGTCGACCATGATCGGCACGCGTGCGATGTCCGGCTCGCTGGCGATCAGGTTCAGGAAGCGCACCATGGCCGCCTTGCTGTCCAGCATGGCTTCGTCCATGTTGATGTCGATGACCTGGGCGCCGTTCTCGACCTGCTGCCGCGCGACGGCCAGCGCCTGCTCGAACTGCCCGGCCAGGATCATGCGGGCGAAGGCCTTGGACCCGGTGACGTTGGTGCGTTCGCCGATGTTGACGAACAGGCTTCCGGGGCCGATGGAGACAGGCTCCAGGCCGGCGAGCTTCATGGGGGGAACGATGGACTGCTCTGACATTCACTCACCTCGTTGGGGGTCCGGGTGAGCGCGGTTGGGGTCCATCTCAAGCCTGACGATGGAGACCCTTCCCCGATCGCTGCAGCGCTCCTTGAGCAGAGGGCGATTTTAAGCGTTATCGAACTGTCACAAGCCCTGGGGACAATCGTCCGTGCATGGCACGCACTTCCTGTTCCGCCTGGCTGCTTGCCGCGATCGCTTTCGGGCCGCTCGCGGCCCAGGCCACGCCCTGCGCCAATTCGGTCGACGAGCTGCGCGCCCTGCTCGGCGATCCCGCCTTCCCGCTGGCCTGGGAAGAGACGTCCATGGGCGATGCCCGCCCGCTGCTCGTCACGCTCGACGAGCGCGCCGGCGGCCTGTTCGTCTCCTTCGTGAAGAGCGGCGAAGGCCTGTGGGCCGAAGGGATGGCCACGCTGTGCCGCAAGGGCGGGCAGGCGGAGGTGCGCTTCAAGAACGGCCTGCTGCGCATCGGGCCGGCCGCCGGCTGGCTGTTGCGGCAGGCGCTGGAAGGCGGCGCGGCGATCGCGCTGCAGCCGGCGTCGGCGCGGGAGCTGCAGATCGGCACCGTCGGCTGGAGCGGCCGCTTCGTGCCGGGCAGCCGCAGCATCGGCCTCAAGGCACCCTGAGCGTCACAGCGGCAGGTCCGCCTTCTTCAGCGTGCGCAGCACGAAGCTGCTCTTGCTGTGGCGGATGCCCTTGATCTTGTACAGGCGCTCGCGCAGCAGCCGCTCGTAGTCGCGGGTGTCCTTCACCGCCACGCGCAGCAGGTAGTCGTACTCCCCCGAAACCAGGTAGGCCTCGATGACCTCCGGGATGGCGGCCAGCGTCTCGCCGAACTTCTCCAGCGTGTTGTCGGAATGGCTGTCCAGCGTGACCTGCACCAGGACCGTGTCCTGCAGGCCCAGCGCCTGCGGGTTCAGGCGCACGGTGTAGCCCTCGATCACCCCGGCCAGCTCCATCTTCTTGATGCGCTCCCAGCAGGGCGAGGCGCTCAGGCCCACGGACTGGCCGATCTGCTGCAGGCTGGCGCGGGCGTCCTCCTGCAGGACCTTGAGGATTTTCCGGTCGATGGCGTCCATGGCCCTGGATTATCCGGTGAGCGGCCATTTGGCAGAAGGCTTTTCGGTGTAGACCGACGAAATCCGGAAAAACCGCAAGACTTTCGCCCCGTCCCCCGGCACAGTCTTCCCTGCGCGCAGAGGCTTACCGGCCCCGGGCGCACGACACGGGAGCGGCGGGTTACCGCCTGCCGCTCCCCGGTGTTCCGGCCTCAGCGTGCCAGCCTGTTCTTGTAGATCTTCCCGTCCTTCATGATGACGAGGAAGTTGCGCTCGGGGTCCGCGACCAGGTTGATGTTCTGCAGCGGGTCGCCGTCGACCACCAGCAGGTCCGCGTACGCGCCGGACTCGACCACGCCCAGCTTGCCGGGATAGGGGTTGCGCGGCCCGGACAACGCCAGCAGCTCGCCGCCCGTGCCGGTGGCCTGGTTCAGGATCTCCACGTTGGAGAACCACTTCGCCAGCTTGGGCAGCTGCGCGCCCTGGCGCGTCGCGAGCCGCGCGTCGAACAGGATGTCCGTGCCGAACACGGTCTTGATCTTGTACTTCTTCGCCAGCGTGTAGACGCGGTCGGTGCCTTCCAGCACCTGGCGCAACCGCTCGTACTGCACCGAGCCGGGGGGCATGCGCGGGATGTCCTCGTCATCCAGGAAGGGCTGCGTGCTGAGCCAGATGCCCTTCTGGGCCATCAGCTGCGCGGTCGGTTCGTCGATCAGGTGCGCATGTTCGATCACCTTCACGCCCGCGGCGATGGCGCGGCGGATCGCCACGGGCGTGTACGCGTGGACCGTGACGTAGGTGTTCCAGTTCTCGGCCGCTTCGACGGCCGCCCGCAGCTCCGCCTCGGTGAAGGTGGCGGCGTCCAGCGGGCTGTGCGGCGAGGCGACGCCGCCGCCGGCGGTCAGCTTGATCTGCGACGCGCCCTTCGCCAGTTGCTCGCGTGCGCGCATCCGGACCTCGTCCGGGCTGTCGGCGATCAAGGCGGCACCCATCTGCTCCATGTGGTGCTCGCCGCTGCCGGTGCGCGGCAGGTCGGTGAGGGGGCGGAAGTCGCCGTGCCCCCCCGTGATGCTGATGATCGCGCCCGAGGGATAGATGCGCGGCCCGGGCAAGAGGCCGGAATCGATCGCCTGCTTGAGGCCGAACGACGGGCCGCCCAGGTCGCGCACCGTGGTGAAGCCGCGCATGAGGGTGGCCGTGGCCTCCGCGCCGGCGAGGATGTTGAAGTAGCCGACGTCGCCGACCATCATCTCCGCCGGGGTCGGCCGGACGAGCATCGTGTGCCAGTGGTTGTCGATGAGCCCGGGCATCAGGGTGCGGCCGCCGCCGTCGATGCGCGTGACCTGGGCCAGGTTCCCGGTCGCGATGGCGCCCGTGGCGATCGTGCGGATGCGGTTGCCGACCACGAGCACGTTCGACACCGGCGACAACGCCGGCGCGCCGGTGAAGACGCGCACGTTGGTGAAGAGGACGCCGCTCTCGCCGGGCGGCGCGGGCGGTGCCGCGGGCTGCTGCGCATGGATCCAGCCGGTCGCCAGGATCGCGAGGAACGCTGCGAGCAGCAGCGCCCAGCGCGGGAATGCGGTGCGGGAGGGATTGTTCATTCGTATTCTCCGCAAACGGGGTCGCGGAGAATCGCGCGGTCACTTGGCCCGGGCCATTGGACCTAGGTCTCTTGCCAATGCACGCAGCGCACGGCGGTACGCGGCCTATCCAGCGCGCACGCTAAGGGATTCGCCTATCGCAGCATGGGCGCAGTGCCGGCCCCGCGCCGCATCTCACGCCGCTTCGGGATAGAAGAACGCGCGCTGCACGCTGCGCGCGGCGAGCGGTTCCACCGCGTGGCGGATCGCCGCGATGTGCTCCGGCGTCGTGCCGCAGCAGCCGCCCACGATGTTGACGAGGCCTTCGGCCGCGAACTCGCGCAGCAGCCGCGACGTGTCCTCGGGTTTCTCGTCGAAACCCGTTTCGGCCATGGGGTTGGGCAGGCCTGCATTCGGATAGCAGCTGACGAAGGTGTCCGCGGCCACCTTGTTCAGCTCCTGGATATACGGCCGCATCAGCGCCGCGCCCAGGGCGCAATTGAGGCCCACCGCCAGGGGCCGCGCGTGCCGTACGCTGTACCAGAACGCTGCCACCGTCTGGCCGCTCAGGATGCGGCCCGAGGCGTCGGTCACCGTGCCGCTGATGATCAGGGGCAGGCGCTCGCCCGTCTGCGCGAACACCTCCTCGATCGCGAACAGCGCCGCCTTGGCGTTGAGCGTGTCGAAGATGGTTTCCACCAGGAGCAGGTCCACGCCGCCTTCGACCAGCGCCAGCGTCTGCTCGTGGTAGGCCGCGCGCAGCTGCTCGAAGTCCACGTTGCGCGCGCCGGGGTCGTTGACATCCGGGCTGATGCTGGCCGTGCGCGGCGTCGGGCCCAGCGCGCCGGCCACGAAGCGGGGATGGTCCGGCGTCGAGAACTTGTCGGCCGCTTCGCGCGCGAGCTTCGCCGCGGCGAGGTTCATCTCGCGTGCCAGGTGCGCGAGGCCGTAGTCCTCCTGCGCGATGCTGTTCGCGCCGAAGGTGTTGGTCTCGATCAGGTCGGCACCGGACGCGAGGTAGCCCTCGTGGATGTCGCGGATCACCTCGGGCCGGGTCAGCACCAGCAGGTCGCTGTTGTTCTTGAGGTCCTTGGGGTGGTCCTTCAGCCGCTCGCCCCGGAAGTCCGCCTCGGACAGCTTGAAGCGCTGGATCATGGTGCCCATCGCGCCGTCCAGGATGAGGATGCGCTTCTCGAGCAGGGCCGGAAGGGCCTGGCCGCGGGTGTAGGCGATGGGCTTCATGCCCTCCATTGTAGGAACTGCACCGCCACCCCGCTTCGCTGCGCTTCGAAGACCGCTTGCCGCAGGTCGGCGCGCAGGTAGGCCGGATCCGGTGCATCCACGTCGTGCACGTCGCCGTCGGTGAGGACCAGCACGAGGGGCTGGCGCCCCTCCCCGCCGGCGAAGGCCTGCACGGTGCGCGTCACATGGCGCAAGGCGGCGCCCGTGCGGGTCGAGCCCCCGCATCCCTGTGCCGCGCAGCGTCCTCGCACCACGGGCGAGGCCGCCGGTTCGTGCCAGTGCTTGAGGGCCAGCACGTCGATCCGTTCGCGGGTGCGCGAGCAGAAGGACAGCAGCGCGCTGCGGTGGCCGGCACGCTCCAGCGCTTCGCAGCCGGCCAGCGCCAGCGCGAGCAGTTCCGCCAGCAGCGGCCGGCCGCGCGGCCCCGGGTCGCCGGTGGACGCCGACGCATCGACCAGCAACTGCACCGCCAGGCGCGGCGGCGGCCATTCGCGGCGCCGGTACACGCGCTCGTCGGGAAGGTGCCCCGCCCGCTGCTGCACGCGCGCTTCCAGCATGGCGACCGGGTGCAGCTCGTCGCCCGCGGCATCGCGGCCAGACAGGCGCGGCAACGGGTCACGCAGCTGCAACAGGCCGCGTGCCATCGCGCGCACGCTGGCGTGCGGCGGCCGCGGAGGATCTCCGCGGACCGGCTGCGGCGCGACCTCGCGTGTGTAGACGCGGCACCAGTCCGGCCGGTAGCGCCGGATGCGCCCGTCCCATTCGGGATAGCGGGCGGCGGGCTCGACGGTCTCGGCCTGAGCCCGCTCGGGCCGGACCATCGCCGCATCCTGCGCCACATGTCGCGCCAGCGTGGTCTGCGAGTCCGGCGCCCGCGCTTCCGGTTCCCACAGCCAGGACCCGTCGTCGCGATAGGCGGCATGCACGCACCAGGTCGCGGCCTGGAACGGCAGGCGCATCTGGCCGACGTCGTTGCCCAGCAGCGAGGCGGCGGCCCGCACGGCCTGCGGCGTCGCCAGCGCGAGCGCGCCGTCGGGAGCAAACACCATCGCGCGCGCCCGGGCGATCCAGGGATGCGGGTCCGCCGGCGCCGCTTCGAGCAGGCTGCGTGCGAGCCGCGCCAGCAACGCCTCGAAGCCGTTGCCTGCGGGTGCGTCGTCCCCCGCGTGGAAGGGCAACCACACCGCGCGCAGTCCCGGCAGCTCGCGCAAGGCCAGCGCCTCCACCCGCGCGTCCTCCAGCACGGCGAACAGGGCCTGCTGGACGGGCTTGAGGCCGGCGCGCACCTGCACCGGTCCGCCGAAGCGCCAATGCGCCGCCGCATGGGCCGCGGCCGCCAGCGCGAGGCGCTCGTCGTCCGCAACCGGGAGGTGCAGGACGCGCTCGCCCGCGGCGCGCCCCGTCAGCACCGGCCGCACGCCGTTCGCCAGCTGCCACTCGATCGCGGCGGCGTCGCCCCACAACGCGCGCAGCCACGCGCGCCAATGCGGCGGCGGCGCCTCCTCAGTCGAAGGCCGCATGCACCAGCGCCACGAGCACGCCCGAGAGCTCGGGATCGTCGGCCAGCGGCATGGCGATGGCCTGCACGCAGGCGGCGCGAGGCGACAAGCCCGCACGCACCAGCTGCGCCGCGTGCACGAGCAGGCGGGTGGACGCGCCCTCCTCCAGGCCGTCGTCCTGCAAGCGCCGCGTCCGCTGCGCGAGCGCGACCAGGCGCGCGGCAAGCCCCGCATCGACACCGCCCTCCGCGGCGACGATCCCTGTCTCGTCCTCCGGGAGCGGATAGTGGAAAGCGAGCGCCGTGAAGCGCTGCCGCGTCGACGGCTTCAAGGTCTTGTGCAGCCCGCGGTAGGAAGGATTGCAGCTCGCCACCAGCAGGAAGTCCGGGTGCGCGTGCAGCAGCTCGCCCTTGCGGTCCAGCGGCAGCACGCGGCGGCTGTCGGCCAGCGGGTGCACGACCACCAGCGCGTCGCTGCGCGCTTCCACCAGCTCGTCGAGGTAGCAGATCGCGCCGTGGCGCGCCGCCAGCGCCAGCGGGCCGTCCTGCCAGCGCGTGCCGTCCGCGTCGAGCAGCCAGCGGCCCGCGAGGTCGCCGGCCGTGAGGTCCTCGTGGCAGGCGACGGTGACCAGCGGCCGGCCCAGCCGCCACGCCATGTGCTCGACGAAGCGCGTCTTGCCGCAGCCGGTGGGCCCGGTGAGCAGGAGCGGCAGCCTCGCCCCCGTGGCTGCCGCAAAGGCTTCTTCCTCTCCTGCCACCGAGCGCCAGAAGGGCGCGGCCCGGACCCGCCAGGCCGCGAGCGGATCGTCAGCGGTGGGCGGCATCGGCCGGGTTCGGGATCCCCTCGATCGGGCATTCCTCCGTGCCCACGGTGCCGCGGGTGATCGCCTCCACCGCCTTGCGCGTGCCTTCGGGATCGTTGATCCACTTCGCGTAGAAGTCGTAGGGGCAGCTCGCCATGCCCTGGCTGCCTTCGCGCGAGTTGATCAGGCCCGTGTAGCCGCGGTGCAGCAGCTTGAACAGGTGGTTCTCCGACTGGCCGTTCTTGCGGAAGTCGCGGATCAGGCTGGTGGAGAGCGCCGCGTACTGCACGCCGTATTCCTCCTCGCCGCATTCGCCCAGCGTGCGCCCGTCGAAGCCGATGATGGCCGAGTGGCCGAAGTAGCTGTAGACGCCGTCGAAGCCGGTGGCGTTGGCGACCGCGACATAGGTGTTGTTGGCGAAGGCCATGGCCTTGGCCATCAGCACCTGCTGCTCCTTCGCCGGGTACATGTAGCCCTGGCAGCGCACGATCAGCTCGGCGCCCTTCATCGCGCAGTCGCGCCAGATCTCCGGATAGTTGCCGTCGTCGCAGATGATGAGGCTGATCTTCAGGCCCTTGGGGCCTTCGCTCACGTAGGTGCAGTCGCCCGGGTACCAGCCCTCGATCGGCACCCAGGGCATGATCTTGCGGTACTTCTGGACGATCTCGCCCTGGTCGTTCATCAGGACCAGCGTGTTGTAAGGGGCCTTGTACGGGTGCTCTTCGTGGCGCTCGCCGGTGAGCGAGAACACGCCCCACACCTTGGCGTTGCGGCAGGCGGCGGCGAAGATCTCGGTTTCCGCGCCCGGCACGGCGGCCGCGGTGTCGTACATCTCCTGGGCGTCGTACATGATCCCGTGCGTGCTGTACTCCGGGAAGATGACGAGGTCCATGCCCGGCAGTCCCGCCTTCATGCCGACCAGCATGTCGCCGATCCTGCGCGCGTTGTCCAGCACCTCCGCCCGGGTGTGCAGGCGCGGCATCTTGTAGTTGACGACCGCGACGCCGACGGTGTCCTTGCTGCTCGAGATATCGCCGTGGATCATGGCTGCTGCCTTCCTGGAATGAAGTTCATTGTGGGCAGCGGGGCGGGGATGGGCGAATACGTTGATTGACGTACGGCCCGGCGGCGCCAGAATGCGCGCACGCAAGCGGCAGGAGACATCCATGGGCATCCACAAGCTGGTGCTGGCGGGCGCGGCCCTGTTCCAGGCGGGCCTGGCCGGCGCGGCTTCGTCCCTGGACGGCAGCCCCTCGCAGACGACCTACCTGAGCAACGACGCACCTTTCGTGGTCTTCGGCGTCACGCCGACGTACCTGGCGCGGCAGGCCGGGCAGCTGCTGCTGACCTTCGTTGCCACCGACCGGCTGGAACAGGTCAACGTCTTTCCCTTCGTCCGCTCCGGCCCCGGTGGCCCGGCGCTCCTGCGCAAGGTCGTGGCCTGCGGGCCGCGCGATGCCGGCTCGTGGGACTGCGTCGTGCCGGTGGCCGACGTGCTGGCCCACCTGGAAGGGCCGCAAGGCGAGCTGGGCCTGCGCATCGAGGCGCATGGCGACCTGCGCGAGCGCGCCGAGCACAGCACGGTCATCGTCACCTTGCCCGTGCGCAGCGCGAACGAGCGCCGCGCACGGAAGAAGGAGCACGCCGCGCCGCGCGCGCTCAGTGACTGATCATCCAGGGCCGCTGGCTGGGGAAGGACTTGGCGCCATCGGGCGCCGTGACCGTCTTCCTGGACGAACGCCCCGTGCTGCAGCAGCCGCATCCGGCCGGGTGCCGCAGGCGCTGGTAGTCGCGCGACGAGCGCGGCTCGTGCCGGGCCCGCTCGTTCACGTCCATGGCACGGCGCGTGCCCTCCTCCAGCAGCCCGAGGCGGGGCGCGGTGGCGAACACGCGCGGCGAGGCGCCACCGCAACCCGGGCACGCGGCAGGCTCGTTGCGCTCGCGCAGCGGACGGAAGGCATCGAAGCCGCCGCAGTCGCGGCATGCGTAGTCGTAGGTGGGCATCAGAGGTCCGGCGACAGGGGCATGCTCACGCTGCCATCGAGGAACTTCGTCGGCCCGGCGGCGCCGGGATTGATGTCGAAGTCGAAGATCTGCGTCGGCAGCCACAGCGTGGCGCAGGCGTTGGGGATGTCCACCACGCCGCTGATGTGGCCCTGCACCGGCGCCGTGCCGAGGATGGAGTAGGCCTGCGCGCGCGAGTAGCCGAACTTCGTGAGGTACTCGATTGCGTTCAGGCAGGCCTGGCGGTACGCGATGTGCACGTCCAGGTAATGCTGCTTGCCCTGCTCGTCGACCGAGATGCCTTCGAAGATCAGGTAGTCGTTGTAGGTCGGCGTGATCGGGCTGGGCTTGAAGATCGGGTTCTTGATGCCGTACTTGGCCATGCCGCCCTTGATCAGGCTGACGCGCATGTGCACCCAACCGGCCATCTCGATCGCGCCGCAGAAGGTGATCTCTCCGTCGCCCTGGCTGAAGTGCAGGTCGCCCACGCTGAGGCCGGCGCCGTCCACGTAGACCGGGAAGAAGACCTTCGAGCCCCGCGACAGGTCCTTGATGTCGCAGTTGCCGCCGTGCTCGCGCGGCGGCACGGTGCGCGCGCCTTCCGCGGCGACCCTGGCCTTGGCGTCGCCGGTCAGCTTGCCCAGGTGCGCAGTGCCGGCGAACGGCGGATTGGCCAGGCCCGGCACGCGCGTCGGGTCGGTGGCGATGAAGTCCACCTCGCGCTTGTTCCACGTGTCCAGCATCTTCTGGTCCGGCAGGCAGCCGATCAGGCCCGGGTGGATCAGCCCGGCGAAGTTCACCCCCGGCACGTGGCGCGAGCTGGTGTACAGGCCGTGGAAGTCCCAGATCGACTTCTGCGCCTGCGGGAAGTGGTCGGTGAGGAAGCCGCCGCCGTTCTTCTTGCTGAAGAAGCCGTTGAAGCCCCAGAGGCTGTCCGGCTTGGCCCCGATGTCCAGCAGGTCCACCACCAGCAGGTCGCCCGGCTCCGCGCCCTTCACGCCGACCGGGCCGGAGAGGTAGTGCACCGTGGTCAAGTCGATGTCGCGCACGTCGTCGGCGCTGTCGTTGTTCTGGATGAAGCCGCCGGTCCAGTCGTAGGTTTCCAGCACGAATTCGTCGCCCGGCTTGACCCAGCACGCCATCGGGATGTCGGGGTGCCAGCGGTTGTGCACCTTCTCGTTGCTGGGCGCGGGTTTGGAGAGGTCGACCTTGATCAGGGTTTCGGGCATGGGTGCTCCTGGGTGGTGTGGTGTGGGTTCAGACGGACAGGTAGGCCTTGATGCGCTGCTGGTCGGTGTTCGCGCGGGTCGTCTCGTGCACGAGCCGGCCGCCCTCGATGACGAACAGGCGGTCGGCGACGTCGAGCGCGAACGAAAGCACCTGCTCGGAGACGACGATCGTGATCTGCCGCAGCTTGCGGATCTCGTTGAGCGCCTTGGCGATGTCCTTGATGATGGAAGGCTGGATGCCTTCGGTGGGCTCGTCCAGCAGCAACACCTTGGGGTCGGTGACGAGCGCCCGCGCGATCGCGAGCTGTTGCTGCTGGCCGCCGGAAAGGTTGCCGCCCTTGCGCCGGCGCATGTCCCACAGCACGGGGAACAGCGCGTAGATCTCCTCGGGGATCCTGCGCACCTTGGCGTTCTCCAGCCCCGTCGCGATGTTCTCTTCCACCGTGAGCGTCGGGAAGATCATGCGGCCCTGCGGGACATACGCGATGCCCTTGGCGACGCGCCGGAAGCTCTCTTCCTGCGAGAGGTCTTCGCCGGCGATGGTGACCGATCCGCTCCTGATCGGCAGCACGCCCATGAGCGCCTTGAACAGCGTGGTCTTGCCCATGCCGTTGCGGCCCATGATGGCGACGGTTTCGTTCGCGTTGCCGGCGAAGGAGATGCCGTGCAGCGCCTCGCTCTGGCCGTAGGCGACGTGGAGGTCCTTGACTTGCAGCATGCGGCGCTCCTTCAGTGGCCCAGGTACACGTCGATCACCTTCGGGTCCGCCTGCACCTTCTCCATGGGCCCTTCGGCCAGGATCTTTCCCTGGTGCATGACGGTGACCTTGTGGGCGATCTGCTTGACGAAGTCCATGTCGTGCTCGATCACGATCACGGCACGGTTGCGGCAGATGCGTTTCAGCAGTTCGGCAGTGAGCTCGCGCTCGCGCGCGCTCATGCCGGCGATGGGCTCGTCCAGCAGCAGCAGCTGCGGCTCCTGCATCAGCAGCATCCCGATCTCCAGCCACTGCTTCTGGCCGTGGCTGAGGAGCCCGGCCTCGTCCTGCAGGCGCTCGGCCAGGCCGATGTCCTCGGCGACGGCCCGCACGCTCGCCTTCACCTGGTCGTCGCATTCGAAGGCCAGCGCGCCGAGCACGGAACGGCCCTTGGGGTACGACACCTCCAGGTTCTGGAAGACGGTGAGGTTCTCGTAGATCGAGGGCGTCTGGAACTTGCGGCCGATGCCCAGGCGCACGCGCTTGTGTTCCGCCATCCGCGTCAGTTCCTGGTTCTGGAACTTGATGCTGCCGGCCGACGCGCGCGTCTTGCCGCAGATCAGGTCCAGCAGCGTGGTCTTGCCGGCGCCGTTGGGGCCGATGATCACGCGCAGCTCGTTGCGGTCGACATAGAGGTTGAGGCTGTCGATGGCCTTGAAGCCGTCGAAGGCGACCGTCAGGTCCTCCACCGCCAGTGCGAAGTCGGTATTGCTCATGCGGTCCTCGCGCCGGGATGCAGGCTCGCGCCGGCCTCGGGCTTCGCGGGCAGCGCGGTGTGCGGCGGCAGGGGTTCGCCCAGCTTGGGCAGGCGTGCCTGCGAGGCCGCCTTGAGCGCCGCGCGCCGCCCGCGCCACCAGGGCTTGACCTGCTCCTCCCAGAGTCCCGCCAGGCCCATGGGGAAGGCCATGGTCACGCCGATGAACAGCGCCGCCATGAGGAACAGCCACAGGTCGGGGAAGCTCTCCGAGAAGAAGGTCTTGCCGGTGTTGATCAGGAGCGTGCCGTACACCGCGCCCACCAGGCTCATGCGCCCGCCCACCGCGGCGAAGATCACCATCTCGATGGAAGGCACGATGCCGACGAAGCTGGGCGACATGAAGCCCACCTGCAGCGAGAACAGCGCGCCGCCGATGCCGGAGAGCGCCGCCGCCAGACAGAAGGTGAACACCTTGAAGTTGGCGACGTCGTAGCCGGAGAAGCGCACGCGATCCTCCTTGTCGCGCATCGCCAGCAGCAGGGTGCCGAACTTGCTGGTCTGGATCCAGCGGCACAGGACGATGGCGCCCACCAGCAGCGCGACGCAGACGTAGTACAGGATCACCTTGGCGCCGTCCGTGCGCGTATCCCAGCCCAGCATGGTCTTCAGGTCGGTCATGCCGTTGACGCCGCCGGTGTAGCCCTGCTGGCCGATGATCAGCACGGTGAGGATCAGCGCCACCGCCTGCGTGATGATCGCGAAGTACACGCCGCCCACGCGCCGCTTGAACATCGCGAAGCTGACGATCCAGGCGAGCAGCGTCGGCACCGCCACCACCGCGAACAGCGCGAACCAGAGGCTCTTGAACGGGATCCAGAAGGCGGGCAGCGCCGTCACCTGGTTCCAGTCCATGAAGTCCGGGATGCCCGGCGTGCTCTGGATCTTCGTGCTGATGGGGTCGGAGGCCTCCAGCTTCAGGAACATCGCCATCGCGTAGCCCCCGAGGCCGAAGAAGACGCCCTGCCCGAGGGACAGCACGCCGCCGTAGCCCCAGATCATCACGAGGCCGATCGCCACGAAGGCGTAGGTGAGGTACTTGCCCACCAGGTTGAGCCGGAACACGTCCAGCGTGAGCGGCAGCACCACCGCCAGCAGCGCCACCAGCAGCAGCAGGCTGCCCAGCTGGTAGCGGTTCGTCCAGTTCTTCAGGGCGTTCATGTGGGGTCTCCCGACGACGGAATCAGCGCCGCACCTTGACCGCGAACAGCCCTTGCGGCCGCGCCATCAGGATCAGCACGATGAGGGACAGGGTGATCACCTTGGCCATGGAGCCGGCCAGGAAGAATTCGGTGATCGACTGCGTCTGGGCGATCCCGAAGGCGGAAACCACGGTGCCCAGCAGGCTGGCCGCACCGCCGAAGGTGACGACCAGGAAGGAGTCGACGATGTACAGCGACCCCGAGGTCGGCCCGGTGGAGCCGATGGTGGTGAAGGCCGCGCCGGCGACGCCGGCGATGCCGCAGCCGATGGCGAACGTGAGGCGATCCGTCTTCTTCGTGTCGATGCCGGTCGCGTTGGCCATCATGCGATTGCTCACCGTGGCGCGCACGCGCAGGCCCCAGCGGCTCTTGTGCAGCGCGATCAGCACGGCGCCCGTGACAAAGGCGGTGAGCGCCAGCACGAACAGGCCGTTGATGGGAATGTCCAGGCCGGGGCTCGGCGCCCAGGAGCCGAGCAGCCAGTCCGGCAGCGTCGGGCTTACCTCCTTCGGCCCGATGAAGGTGCGGAAGGCCTGCTGGATGGCGAGGCTCACGCCCCAGGTGGCGAGCAGCGTGTCGAGCGGCCGCTTGTACAGGTGCCGGATCAGGCCCCACTCGACCAGCCAGCCCGCGATGAACGCGAACACGAAAGCCGCGAGGATGGCCAGCGGGAAGTAGAAGGGCAGGAAGCCAGGCGCATGGCTTTCCGCGAGCTTGGAGCCCAGGAAGATCGTGTAGGCCCCGATGGTCATGAACTCGCCGTGGGCCATGTTGATCACGCCCATCTGGCCGAAGATGATCGCCAGGCCCAGGCCCATCAGCAGCAGCACCGAGAACAGGCTCAGTCCCGCGAAGCCCTGCATCAGGCCGATGTTGAGCATTTCCGAAAGCGACATGCTTGCTCCGGGAAGGGGAAAAATTGACTTCGCTGCGCTGGATGACGAATGACTTCGCTGCGCTTCAATGACAAATGACCTGGTCATTCGTCATGCCGCCGCGGGCGGCGTCATTCGTCATTCCGTCATTGCTTACTGGTAGCCCTTGGGGAAGGGGTCCGGCTTGATCAGGTCCGGCGACTCCGACACCACCTTGAACGTGGCGTCCGGCATGCCCATGGCGATGCGCGACTTGCTCCACAGGTGGTGGTTGGCGTCCAGCTTCACGTAGCCCTCGGGCGCGGTCTTCAGCTCGATGCCGGGCGAGGAGGCGACCACCTTGTCGACGTCGAAGCTCCTGGCCTTCTCGACCGCGGCCTTCCACAGCCAGGGGCCGAGGTAGCCCGCCTGCGTCACGTCGCCGATCACCGCGTCCTTGCCGTACTTGGCCTTGAAGGCGGCGACGAACTTCTTGTTGTTGTCGTTGTCCAGCGTCTGGAAGTACTTCATCGACGAATAGAAGCCGGCGAAGTTCTCGCCGCCGACACCCGTCATCTCGTCTTCCGTCACCGCCAGCGTGACCAGCAGCTGCTTGTCGCCGGTGATGCCCGCGGCCTTCAGCGCCTTGTAGAAGGCCACGTTGGAGCCGCCGACGACCGCGGCATAGATGCAGTCCGGCTTCTGCACCTTGATCTTGTTCATCAGGGAGCCGAAGTTGGTGCTGCCCAGCGGGTAGTACTCCTCGCCGACGACCTTGCCCTTCTGGAAGTTCTCGATGTGCTTGCGCGCGATCTTCATCGACGTGCGCGGCCAGATGTAGTCGGAGCCGATCAGGAAGAAGGTCTTCGCGCCCTTCTCCTTCTTGGCCCAGTCCAGGCTGTAGAGGATCTGCTGGGTGGCCTCCTGGCCCGTGTAGATCACGTTCTTGGACTGCTCCAGGCCTTCGTAGAAGGTCGGGTAGTACAGCAGGCCGTTCTCCTTCTCGAACACCGGCAGCACCGCCTTGCGCGAGGCGGAGGTCCAGCAGCCGAACACGGCGGCGCAGCGATCGTTGATCAGGAGCTTCTTGGCCTTCTCGGCGAAGGTGGGCCAGTCGGAGGCGCCGTCCTCCTTGATCACCTTGATCTTGCGACCGAGCACGCCGCCCATGGCGTTGATCTGGTCGATGGCGAGCTGCTCGGCCTGGATGGAGCCGGTCTCGGAGATGGCCATCGTGCCGGTGGCCGAGTGCAGCTGGCCGACGATGACCTCGGTGTCGGTCACGGCGAGCTTGGTCGTGTTGACCTGGGCGGTCGGCTGCGCCGACGCCCAGGCGGGCAGGCCGGCCAACGAGGCGGCGCCCATCGCCTGGAGCAGGCGGCGGCGGGCGGCATCCGGTGTTTCCGGGTGGGCGGAAGGGTGACGGGGTGTCTTCATGGAGCGGTCCTCGCGACGGGTTGGTGTGGGGCCCGGTTGGTGCAGGCTGTGCCGGGCTGGTGCGAAGACTAGGGACGGGCCGGGAAACTCCCCATACGTCAATTGACGTAGCGACAGCGCACAGGCGGCCACGCACGCTAGTGAACGCTTCTTGCTTGACGCCTCCCATGCCGCACAGCGTCCGTGCCGAGGGCGAGGGCGCCCCGCAGACCATCTTCCGCTTCCGCCGCGACTACAACTCCTGGGTCGCGGACGAGAGCATGGAGGACTACGCGCTGCGCTACACGCCCAAGAGCTTCCGCCGCTGGAGCGAGTTCCGCGTGGCCAACACGGCCTTCGGCTCGCTGTCCTTCCTGGCGCTGGAGGCGATCGGCGGCGCGGTGGCGCTCAACTACGGCTTCAGCAACGCGATGTGGGCCATCCTGGTCGTGGGCGTGCTGATCTTCCTCACCGGCCTGCCCATCGCTTACTACGCTGCGCGCTACGGGCTGGACATGGACCTGCTCACGCGCGGCGCCGGCTTCGGCTATCTCGGTTCGACCATCACCTCGCTGGTCTATGCCGTCTTCACCTTCATCTTCTTCGCGCTGGAGGCGGCCATCATGGCGCTGGCGCTGCAGATGGCGCTGGACTGGCCCATCGCGTGGTGCTACGTGCTGTCCTCGCTGGTCATCCTGCCGCTGGCGATGCGCGGCATCACGCTGATCTCGCGACTGCAGGCGTGGACGCAGCCGCTGTGGCTGTTCCTGCTGGTGTTCCCGTTCGTGTGGCTGGCCGTGTCACAGCCGCAGCTGTACCGCGACTTTCCCTCGCTGTCCGGGCTGGGCAGCGGCAGCAGCGGCTTCGACCCGCTCCCGTTCGGCGCCGCGGCGGCGGTGATCTTCTCGCTGGTCGTGCAGATCGGCGAGCAGGTCGACTTCCTGCGCTTCCTGCCCGAGCGGACGCCCGCCAACCGCGTCCGCTGGTGGACGGCCGTGCTGGTCTCCGGCCCGGGCTGGATCTTCATGGGCATGCTGAAGATGGCGGGCGGCGCCTTCCTCGCCTTCGCCGCGCTGCAGTTCGAGGTGGATGCGTCGCGCGCGGCGGAGCCCACGCAGATGTACCTGGCGGGCTTCACGCAGGCCGTCGGCCTGCCGGCCATGGCGGTGGCGATGACCGTCGTGTTCGTCGTGATCTCGCAGGTCAAGATCAACGTCACCAACGCCTACGCCGGCTCGCTCGCCTGGTCCAACTTCTTCGCGCGCGTCACGCGCAGCCACCCGGGCCGCGTGGTGTGGCTGGTGTTCAACGTCGCGATCGCGACGCTGCTGATGACGCTGGGCGTGTTCGGCGCGCTGGAGAAGGTGCTGGGCGTCTACAGCAACGTGGCGATCGCCTGGGTGGGCGCGCTGGTGGCGGACCTGGTGATCAACAAGCCGCTGGGGCTGAGCCCGCCGCACATCGAGTTCCGCCGCGCGCACCTGTACGACTTCAATCCCGTGGGCATGGGGGCGATGGTGCTGGCCGCCGCGGTCGCTTGCATCGCCTACGCCGGGGTGCTGGGACCCTGGGCCGCGGCGTTCTCGCCCTTCCTCGCGCTGGCGCTGTCGATGGCGCTGGCGCCGCTGCTCGCCTGGGCCACGCGGGGCCGTTACTACCTGGCGCGCCAACCCAGCGCGGAGTGGGCGCCGGGCGAGCTGGTGCGCTGCGCCGTGTGCGAGAACCAGTTCGAGTCCGAGGACATGGCACGCTGCCCGGCGTACGCGGCGGCCATCTGTTCCCTGTGCTGCTCGCTGGAGTCGCGTTGCCACGACCGCTGCAAGACCGGCTCGCGCGCCTCCGACCAGGTGCGCGCCGTGGCCGCGGCCATGCTGCCGCGCGGCTGGGCGGCGCGGGTCAATTTCCGCATCGGCCACTACCTCGCCGTGCTGCTCTCGCTGCTGGGGGTGATGGCTTTCGTGGTGGGCGTGGTGTACGTGCAGGAAAGCATCGCGATGCCCGCCGAGGCGCTGCGCACGCCCTTCCTCAAGGTGTACGCACTGCTGGCGCTGCTGTGCACCCTGTGCGCCTGGTGGGTCGTGCTCAGTTCCGGCAGCCGCCGCATGGCGCAGGACGAGTCCGAACGCCAGACGCAGCTGCTGCTGCAGGAGATCGATGCGCACCGCCGCACGGACGCGGCGCTGCAGGCCGCGAAGGACCAGGCTGAATCCGCCAGCGTGGCCAAGACACGCTACGTCGCCGGCATGACGCACGAACTGCGCTCGCCGCTGAACAGCATCCTGGGCTACACGCAGATCCTGCTGAAGAATCCGCAGGTGGAGGGCTGGCTGCGCGAGACGCTGGCGACCATGCAGCACAGCGGCCAGCACATGCACGCGCTGATCGACGGGTCCCTGGACCTGGCGCGCATCGAGGCCGGGCGCATCCGGCTGGATGCGGCGCCCCTGCCGCTGCCCGAGTTCGTCGCGGACATCGAGCGCATGCTGCGGCCGCAGGCGGAGGCGAAGGGACTGCGCTTCGAAGTGGAGGTGCTGGGAACGATGCCCGCCTGGATCCGCGCCGATGCCAGGCGGCTGCGGCAGATCCTGATCAACCTGCTGGCGAATGCGGTGCGCTTCACGCTGGAGGGCGAGGTCCGCCTGCGGCTCGATTTCCGCCGCCACGTGGCGCGGCTGGACGTGATCGACACCGGCATCGGCATCGCGCCGCAGGACCAGGAGCGGATCTTCCTGCCCTTCGAGCGGGGCAGCGCCGGCCGGCGCGCCAGCGAGGCGGGCACGGGCCTGGGCCTCACCATCACGCACCTGCTGGTGGAGCTGATGGGCGGCGAACTGGTGCTCGAAAGCGAGCTGGGGCGCGGCAGCACGTTCAGCGCGCGCGTGTACCTGCCTGAAGTCGGCGATGCGACCCTGCAGCCGCTGCCCGCGCCCACGCTTCGGCCCGCGATCGGCTATCTCGCACCGCGGCGCACGCTGCTGGTGGTGGACGACCAGGCCCTGCAGCGGCAGCTGCTGGCGGCGCTGCTGATGCCGCTGGGATTCACGGTGCTGGAGGCCGCGAGCGGCCGGGAATGCCTGGAAATCGTCGATCAGCAGCAGGTCGACGCGGTGCTGCTGGACATCACGATGGACGACCTGGACGGCTGGCAGACGGCGGCGCTGCTGCGCACCCTGAAGGAGGCGCACGAACTGCCCATCGTCTTCGTCTCGGGCAACCTGTTCGACCACCGGCCCGACCGCATCGAAGCGCTGCACTGCCAGGGCTTCGTCGGCAAGCCGGTCCTGGAGTCGGAGCTGCTCGACGCGCTGGAACGCGCGCTGCAGCTCGAATGGGTGCGCGCCGACATGCCGCTGGCGCCCTTCCATCCGCCGCCGGGGCCCGGGATGGGGGCGGCCAGCCTGCCCGAGGACCTGCGCGACGAGCTGCGGCGGCTCGCACACCAGGCCAACGCGTCCGCGCTGCGCCAGTGCCTGCGCAGCGCGCGCGCCGAGTGGCCGCAGCACGCCGCGGCGCTCGCGCTGATGCAGGCCCACGCGGACCGGTTCGACTTCGCGGCGCTGGCCGCGCACCTGCGGGAGGACGAGGATGTGGCCCGGGCCTGAACCGGCGGCCGCGGCGGTGGCCGCGCCCAGCCCCGTGGTGCTGGTGGTCGACGACGCCATCGACACCCTGCGCATGCTGTGCGATGCGCTCGCGGCCGAGGGCTACACGGTGATGGTCGCGCGCGACGCCGAGGAGGCGCGCCAGCGCTTCGAGGTCACGGTCCCCGACGCCGTGCTGCTGGACGCGGTCATGCCCGGCACCGACGGCTTCGCGCTGTGCCGCGAGATCAAGGCGACCGCCGTCTGGTCGCACGTGCCGGTCGTCTTCATGACCGGCCTGTCGGAGACCGAGCAGATCGTGCACGGGTTCGCCAGCGGCGGCGTGGACTACGTCGTGAAGCCGCTGCGCATCCCCGAGGTGCTGGCGCGCGTCGCCACGCACGTGCGCAACGCGCGCGCCACCCGCCTGGCGCGCGAGGCCGTGGACGTGGCCGGGATGGGGGCGGTGATGCTGGACCTGCAGGGCCGCATCGCCTGGCGTTCGCCGCAGGCCATGCGCTGGCTGGAGGCGGGCTTCGGCGCCGATGCGCAGGCGGAGGCCTCGGCCTGGCTGGCGGGCGTGCCCGCCGGCGGCGAGAGCACCCGCACGGCGGCCGACGGCAGCCGCCTGGTGGCGCGTCACCTGGGCGCCGGAACGCTGTCGGAAACCATGCTGCTGCTGCGGCTGGCGCCACCGGGGACCGCGGCGCCGCCGCGGGGCCTGAGCGCCAGCCTCACGCCCCGCGAGACGGAGGTCCTGTCCTGGCTGGCCAAGGGCAAGACCAACCGCGACATCGGCGACATCCTGGGCATGAGCCCGCGCACGGTGAACAAGCACCTGGAGCACATCTACGAGAAGCTGGGCGTGGAGACGCGCACGGCGGCCGTGGCGGCTGCGCAGAGTTCACAGCTTTCGCGGTCCGCCTGAAGGGTCGGGCCGGCGTTGAGGGCTGGCTGGGAGTCTGCGCGGCAGAGAAACGGCCCCGTTTCTCTGCCGCGCAGACTCCTGACCGACAATCGGACCATCTTGTCCTCCAACGCGCTCCAGATCCTCCAGTCCGTCTTCGGCTACGCGGCCTTCCGCGGCGCCCAGGCCGAGATCGTCGACCACGTCATCGCCGGCGGCGACGCCCTGGTGCTCATGCCCACCGGTGGCGGCAAGTCGCTGTGCTACCAGATCCCGGCGCTGGCGCGGCAGCGCGCCGCCCAGGGCACGACCATCGTCGTCTCACCGCTCATCGCGCTGATGCACGACCAGGTCGGGGCGCTGCACGAAGCGGGGGTGGAGGCCGCGTTCCTGAACTCCACGCTCACCATGGAGGAGGCGAACGAGGTCGAGAGGCGCTTGCTGCGCGGCGAGCTGACCCTGCTCTATGCGGCGCCCGAGCGGGTGGCGACGCCGCGCTTCCTGTCCCTGCTGGACGGCCTCTACCAGAAGCGGCAGGTCGCGCTGTTCGCCATCGACGAGGCGCATTGCGTCAGCCAATGGGGCCACGACTTCCGGCCGGAGTACCGCGCGCTGGCCGTGTTCCACACGCGCTATCCCGACGTGCCGCGCATCGCGCTGACCGCCACGGCGGACGACACGACGCGTGCCGACATCGTGCAGCACCTGCAGCTGGACGAGGCCCGCCAGTTCGTCAGCAGCTTCGACCGTCCCAACATCCGCTACACGATCGCCGAGAAGAAGGACCCCACGCTGCAGCTGCTGCGCTTCATCGAGCGCGACCACGCCGGCGAATCCGGCATCGTCTACTGCCAGTCGCGCAAGCGCGTGGAAGAAATCGCCGAGGTCCTGTGCAGGAAAGGCCTGGACGCCCTGCCCTATCACGCGGGGCTCGACCCGTCGGTGCGGCAGCGCCACCAGGACCGGTTCCTCCGCGACGAGGGCGTGGTGATGACGGCCACCATCGCCTTCGGCATGGGCATCGACAAGCCGGACGTGCGCTTCGTCGCCCACCTGGACCTGCCGAAGAACATCGAAGGCTACTACCAGGAAACCGGCCGCGCGGGCCGCGACGGCCTGCCGTCGGACGCCTGGATGGCGTACGGCCTGCAGGACGTCGTGAACCAGCGCCGCATGATCGACGAAAGCCCCGCGGCGGACGAATTCAAGCAGGTGCTGCGCGGCAAGCTGGACGCCCTGCTGGCCCTCGCCGAGGCCACCGACTGCCGGCGCGTGCGGCTGCTGTCGTACTTCGGCGAAGCGTCCGAGCCCTGCGGCAACTGCGACAACTGCCTGAACCCGCCGGCCCTCTGGGACGGCACGGAGGCCGCGCGCATGCTGCTGTCGACCGTCTACCGCGTGCAGCAGGCCAACGGCCTGCACTTCGGCGCCGGTCACATCATGGACATCCTGCGCGGCAAGCCGACGGAGAAGGTGCAGCAGTTCGGGCACCAGAAGCTGTCCACCTTCGGCATCGGCGCGCAGTTCTCGGAGCAGCAGCTGCGGGGCGTGCTGCGCCAGCTGATCGCCACCGGCGCGCTCGCGGTGGACGCGTCGGCCTTCAACACGCTGCACCTGACGGCGGAGTCGCGCGCGGTGCTCAAGGGCGAACGCACGGTGTCGCTGCGCGAGTCGGTGAGCCAGCCCACGGGCGGCCGGACGCGGCGCGACCGCACGGGCAAGGCCACGCCCGCGGTCGCGGCGGCGCTGGACACGCCGGCGCAGCAGCGCTTCGCGACGCTCAAGGCATGGCGGGCCGGGGTCGCCAAGGCGCACAGCCTGCCGGCCTACGTCATCTTCCACGACGCGACGCTGGCGTCGGTCGCGGCGCTGAACCCGCAATCGATGGCGGACCTGCGGGGCATCAGCGGGATCGGCGAGAAGAAGCTGGAGACGTACGGGCCGCAGCTGCTGGACGCGCTGCAGGCGCTGGCGTGAACGCGGCGCCGTTCAGGCGGCGGTGACCGGCGCCTGGCCTGCCGCCAGGACATGCGTGCCCGGCTCCAGCGTGGCGGCGTGGAGGATGGTGCTGTGCGCGAACGGCAGTTGCAGCGAGACCACGCGCAGCCACAGGGTGCAGGGCGCGTCCTGCACGGTGATCTGCCAGTGCGCCCGGCCCCCGGGCAGGCGGGCGACGAAGCCGTTGTGCGAGACCGAAGCCAGCGGGCGGCCGTCGACCTCCACGCGCAGGCCGCGATCCGTCAGCGGGCCTCCCTTCGGATCGAGTTTGGGTCCGCTCCAGCCGGAGGGCGTGTCCGCGAGCAGCAGCCAGGTGTCGCCCGGCTGCCGTGCGCGCGCCAGGCGCGAAGCATCGCGCTTGTTCGCGAAGTCGCGGGCCGTGGTGCCGGCGGCGTCATCGCGCCTGCGCGTCGGCCAGGACCACCAGCGCCTGCGCTGCGCGATGTCCGGCGCGCGGCCGCGCTCTTCCGGCGGAAGCGCCAGGACGCCTTCCCAGTCCTCCCAGGGGTCCGGTCCCGGCGCCAGCTGGCACAGCGCGCCGAAGTCATCGCGCTGGTAGTCGCACAGGAAGCCGAAACGGATCGCGCCAGACCGGTTGAGCGACGGCGCATGGACCAGCCGATGATGGATGAAGACCACGTCGCCGCGCCGTCCGGGCAGTTCCACCGGACACCGCGCGGCCCATTCGTCGTAGGCCGCCTGGAACGCGGGATTGCCCACGAACTCCAGCCTGGACCCCATCAGGGGGTACAGCGCGCGATGGCTTCCAGGCCAGACCAGCAGGCCGCCGGCGCCGCGCGGGACGTCCACCAGGTAAGCCAGCGCGATCACCTGCACCGGATGGCTTTCGATGTGGTGGTTCGGCGGCCGGCGGCGCCAGGTCCGCGGCGTGGGCGCAATGGCGTAGAGGCCCCGTTCGCGCCGGGGCGCCAGCCGGTCGCCCAGCATGCAGCGGACCACCTGCGCACAGGCACTGGCCGGCCCGAAGGACCGCTCGATCGCGGCCAGCGGCTGGTACCCGGGCTGCTGGAACTTGAGGTGGCCGCCCCGGTCGGCCACGGTCGCGCAATGGCAGGAATCCTGCACGGGTCCTTGCCAGTCTTCCCGCCGGTCGCGCCGCCAGTGCGCGGGCAGGAGCCGCCAGGTCTCGGCCACCAGGTCCGCGCAATCCTCCGCCCTTACGAGGGCCGGGACCTGGACATACCCGTTGCGCGCGAAGAATGACAGCTGCCCGCGATCCAACAAGGCTGGCCTCCCCTTGGGGTTGTTCTCATTGCACGAACCCGATGCTGCGTGCTTCGCGCACCTCCGGCTTGATCCGGTGCTCGGCCTCGAGCTGCTCCAGGAACTCCTCCGGCGACAGCTGCGCCGCGAGGATCTCCACCTGCCGCTTCACCGCGGCGAAGTCGCCTGGGCACAGCTGGTCCAGCTTGCGCAGGCGGGACGCGAGCTCCGGCGACAGGCGGGCGGCGTCCCCGCCGAGCGCCTCCGTCACGAACATCTTCTCGCGCTGCGGCGCCTGCAGCGGCTTGAACCGGATCTTGAACGCGAAGCGGCGCAGCGCCGCCTGGTCGATGCGGTCCATCAGGTTGGTGGTGCAGATGAAGATGCCGGCAAAGCGTTCCATGCCCTGCAGCATCTCGTTCACCTCGGTGACCTCGTAGGTGCGCTGGGCGCCGCGCCGGTCCTGCAGGAAGGAGTCGGCCTCGTCCAGCAGCAGCACCGCCTTCTCGGCCTCGGCTTCGCGGAACATGGCGGCCATGTTCTGCTCGGTCTCGCCGACGAACTTGCTCATGAGGTCGCTGGCCTGCTTCACCAGCAGCGGCCGGTCCAGGTTGCGGGCGATGTGTTCCGCCAGCGCCGTCTTGCCGGTGCCGGGCGCACCGTAGAAGCACAGCGTGCCGTGGCCCCGCGCCTTGAGCGCCTCCACGATGCGCGGCACCTCGAAGCGCGACTCCACGTTGAGCATGTCGAGGTCGTAGGTCGTGACGCTGCGGCGATCTCCGCCCGAGGAATCGCGGGTGCCCAAGGCACGGTCGGCGTTGCGCAGCTGGCGTTCGATCAGGTCCTCGGGCGGCACGCCCTCGGCGGCCGCGAGGCTCGCGAAGCGCACGGCGGTGCGGATCTGCGCCGGGGTCAGCCCCTTGCGCTCGGTGAGCTTGGCGACGAAGGCGGACGTGACCTCCACGCCTTCCAGGGTCTTGCGCACCAGGCCTTCGCGCGCACCCGGCGGCGGCGACTTGAGTTCCAGGTGGTAGGCGAAGCGGCGGCGGAACGCGGGATCGATCTGCTCGATGCGGTTCGTCACCCAGATCGTGGGCACCGGGTTGGACTCGAGGATCTGGTTCACCCAGGCCTTGCCGCTGACGCTGCCCGAGGGCGGCGCCACCACCTGCTCGGCACGCGCCATCATCTGCGCGGCCTCGCTGGAGATCGGCGGGAACACGTCCTCCACCTCGTCGAACAGCAGCGCCGCCTGGGCGCTGCCCTTGAGGAACACCTGCGCGATCTGCAGCGACCGGTAGCGGTCGCGGCCGGAGAGCGAGTTGCCGTCGCGGTCCGCGTATTCCACCTCGAACAGCTCCAGCCCGGAGGCCTGTGCCACCACCTTGGCCAGCTCGGTCTTGCCGGTGCCGGGCGGGCCGTACAGCAGCACGTTGACGCCGGGCTCCTTGCGGTCGACGGCATTGCGCAGCAGCGCCCGCAGCACGCGGGCATCCTCCGCCACGAAGGCGAAGTCCTCCAGGACGAGCGTGCTCTTGCTGGAGGGCCGGGTGAACACCGCCATCAGCTCGTTCTGGTCGCGGTATTCGCGCATCAGCACCGGCGGCAGCTTCTCGCTGACCTTCATCAGGTCCGCGAGGTCGGTGATGTTGTGCTCGGAGATCAGGTTCTCGACGAGGCCGATGCGTTCCAGCCGGGAGCCGGCGCGCAAGGCCTCCCCGACGTCGGCCGCGTTCACGCCCGCAACCTCCGCGATCGCGGCGTACGCTTCCGGCGCGTTGTTCACCTTGAATTCGACCAGCAGGCTGCGCAGGTCGCGCTGGTAGCGCGCCAGCGTCCCGTACAACAGCAGGGCGCGCTCCGCCTTGTTCAACTGCAGCAGGTTGGCCAGCGCGTCGATGTTCTTTTCGACCAGGGTCGAATGCTTCTTGAGGGCATGCGTGAGCCATTCCCCCGTGACGGCCAGCACCGACAGCAGGTCCTTGGGCTGGTCCTTGGCGTATTCGTCCAGGTAGAAGAACAGCGTACCTTCCTCGTAAGGGCCGCGCCAGACGCCGTGGCGGTCCAGGAATTCGCGCGTGGCGAGCTGCTCGTGCCCGCGCCAGAACTCGTTGTCCTTGCAGCGGCGGCCCAGGAATTCGCGCAGCCGCTCCAGCGAGGGGGCGGGCCACACCAGGTGGCGGCCGGCCAGCGACAACAGGCCATTGAGGTCGCGCCGCACGTTGAACTTCGCGCCCTGCTTGGCCGCCAGCGTCAGCACGAAGTGCGAGCACATGAGGTCCAGCACCGGGGCGTCCTTGAGGCCCGGTGAAGGCAGCACTTGCACATCGAGCGCGGCACGCTTGGCCAATCGACCTCCGTCTGCTGGGGTTGCGCCTTACGATAGCGCCAGATGATGCTACAGGGAAGCTGCCCGTGAGGGCGTCCCGCCACAAACGCACGATGATCGGCCTTCCCGAGATCCGCCAAGCCGCCGCCCGCCTTTCCGGCCAGGTGCTGAACACCCCTTGCCTGGCGTCGCACATGCTGTCGCAGCTGGCGGGCTGCGAGACCTTCCTCAAGTTCGAGAACCTTCAGTACACCGCATCCTTCAAGGAACGCGGGGCCTGCAACAAGCTCGTGCAGCTCAGCAGCCAGGAGCGGCAGCGTGGGGTGATCGCCATGAGCGCGGGCAACCATGCGCAGGGCGTGGCCTATCACGCGCAGCGCCTCGGCATCCGCGCCGTCATCGTCATGCCGCGCTTCACGCCGATGGTGAAGGTGGAGCGCACCAGCGGCTTCGGCGCCGAGGTCGTCCTGCACGGCGACACGCTGGAAGAGGCCCGGTCCCACGCGATGGAACTGGCGCAGGCGCGGCACCTGACCTTCGTGCATCCCTACGACGATGAAGCCATCATCGCCGGCCAGGGGACCGTGGCGCTGGAGATGCTGGAGGCCGTGCCGCAACTGGACACGCTGGTGGTCGCCGTCGGCGGCGGCGGCCTGGTGGGCGGCATTGCGGCGGCCGCCAAGGCGCTCAAGCCGGGCATCCGCGTGGTGGGCGTGCAGACGCAGCGCTTCCCCAACATGTACAACGCGGTGAAGCATACGTCGCTGCCGCAGGGTGGCTCGACCATTGCGGAGGGCATCGCCGTCGGCCGCCCGGGGCAGATCACCCAGCAGCTCGTGGAGCGCTACGTCGACGACCTCCTGCTGGTGGACGAAGGGGACGTCGAGCAGGCCATCGTGATGTTGCTGGACATCGAGAAGACGCTGGTGGAAGGCGCGGGTGCCGCGCCGCTGGCCGCCATCATGAAGGAGCCGGCGCGCTTTGCCGGCTGCAAGGCCGGGCTCGTGCTGGGCGGCGGCAACATCGACCCCATGCTGCTCGCGGCCATCATCCAGCGCGGGATGGTGCGCGCGGGCCGGCTCGCGCGGCTGCGTGTATGCGCGCGCGACGTACCGGGGTCGCTGGCGAAGATCACGGGCATCGTCAGCGAGGCCGGCGCCAACATCGACGAGGTCCACCACCAGCGCGCCTTCACCATGCTGGCGGCGCAGAACGTGGAGATCCAGCTCGTGGTGCAGACGCGCGGGCGCGAGCACGTGGCGTCCCTGCTCGGGGCGCTGCACGCGGCCGGCTTCGAGGCGGAGGAGGAGTGATGGACCGCGAGACGCTGCAGGGCGCGCTGCCCGAATACTTCGCACCCTGGGTGCAGGCCCTGGGCCTGCGCGTCGACGCGTTCGACCCGGAGAGCGTCACCTTGCGCCTGCCGCAGGACCTGAAGCTGTCACGCGTGGGCGGCATGCTGTGCGGCCAGGCGATGATGGCCGCGGCGGACACGGCCATGGTGCTGGCGCTGATGAACCGGTTCGGCGGCTTCCGGCCCTGCACCACCGTGCAGATGAACACGAGCTTCTTGAAGCCCCTGTCGGGCCAGGACGCGCTGGTGCAGGCGCGGGTGCTGCGCGCCGGCAAGACGCTGGCCTTCGGCGAGATCGACATCCGCGGCGCCGAAGACGGCAAGAGTGCCTGCCGCGCGACAACGACCTACGCCCTGCTCTGATCGTCCGGGGCCGGCCGGCGCGGGACGCTAGAATCACGGGATTCGAGAACCCAGAGGAACCCATGGCAAGCAACGCGCCCCATCACGGTCATGACTTCGAGCCGCAGGACCCGGTGGAGGCCATCGTGCCGATGATGCCGGTCGTGCTGCCCATGGTGGGCGCGGCGCTGATGTTCCTGCTGGCCTTCATCGCCATCTACGTGGCCTGAACGCAACCTTTCGTTCTCCCGGAAAGCCCCGCGGCAGCGATGCCCCGGGGCTTTTTCACGTTTGCAGCCCGGCCATGCCGCTTGCATAAGGCGATGCAAGTTTTGCATGGAATCGCGCCCGTAGCGCGGCGCCTGCGGACCCCCGCTCCCTACAATGGCCCATCCCGACGGGTCCAGCGGTGGAGCCGCGACCGACCGGACAGGCCTGTTTTGAAAGGGCGCGCCGCCGCTCCGCTCCCTTTGGAAACACGCTTTTCAAACTAGGAGCTTCGAGGATGAACTCACCCGTGATGCGCGGCCTGAACCTGCAGGCCCCCTCATACGTCAAGAATGCCAGGCTGATCGCCTGGGTGTCCGACATGGTCGCCCTGTGCAAGCCGGACCAGGTCTACTGGTGCGACGGCAGCCAGGAGGAATACGACCGCCTCTGCCAGCAACTGGTGGACGCCGGCGTCTTCAAGAAGCTCAATCCTGCCAAGCGCCCCGGCTCCTTCCTGGCCTGCTCGGACCCGAGCGACGTCGCCCGCGTGGAAGACCGCACCTTCATCTGCTCGCAGAAGAAGGAAGACGCCGGCCCGACCAACAACTGGGTCGACCCCAACGAGATGCGCAAGACGCTGCAGCCGCTGTTCGACGGCTGCATGAGGGGCCGCACGATGTACGTCGTGCCCTTCTCCATGGGCCCCCTCGGTTCGCCCATCGCCCACATCGGCGTCGAGCTCTCCGACAGCGCCTACGTGGCCGTCAACATGCGCCTGATGACCCGCATGGGCAAGGCGGTCTACGACGTGCTGGGCGTCGACGGCGAGTTCGTCCCCTGCCTGCACACGGTGGGCGCGCCGCTGCAGCCGGGCGAGAAGGACAAGACGACCTGGCCCTGCAACAAGACCAAGTACATCGTCCACTATCCCGAGACGCGCGAGATCTGGTCCTTCGGCTCCGGCTACGGCGGCAACGCGCTCCTGGGCAAGAAGTGCTTCGCGCTGCGCATCGCCTCCACGATGGGCCGCGACCAGGGCTGGCTGGCCGAGCACATGCTGATCCTGGGCGTGACCAATCCCCAGGGCAAGAAGTACCACGTGGCCGCCGCCTTTCCGTCCGCCTGCGGCAAGACCAACTTCGCCATGCTGGTCCCGCCCAAGGGCTTCGAGGGCTGGAAGGTCACGACCATCGGCGACGACATCGCCTGGGTCAAGCCCGGCCAGGACGGGCGCCTGTACGCGATCAACCCGGAAGCCGGCTATTTCGGCGTCGCCCCGGGCACGAACTACAAGACGAATCCGAACTGCATGGATTCGCTGAAGAAGGACGTGATCTACACGAACGTGGCCCTCACCGACGACGGCGACGTGTGGTGGGAAGGCATGGACGGCGAGCCGCCGGCGCATGCCATCGACTGGCAAGGCAAGGACTGGACGCCCCAGATCGCCCGGGAAACCGGCGCCAAGGCGGCCCATCCGAACTCGCGCTTCACGGTGGCGGCGACCAACAACCCGGCGCTCGACCCGGCCTGGGACGACCCGGCCGGCGTGGCGATCGACGCCTTCATCTTCGGCGGCCGCCGCTCGACCACCGTGCCGCTCGTGACCGAGGCCAACGACTGGGTGGAAGGCGTGTACATGGCCGCCACCATGGGCTCCGAGACCACCGCGGCCATCATCGGCCAGCAGGGTGTCGTGCGCCGCGACCCGTTCGCCATGCTGCCCTTCACGGGCTACAACATGAGCGACTACTTCCAGCACTGGCTCAACCTGGGCCGCAAGCTGGAGGCCTCCGGCGCGAAGCTGCCCCGGATCTTCACGACCAACTGGTTCCGCAAGGATGCCGACGGCAAGTTCGTGTGGCCCGGCTACGGCGAGAACATGCGCGTGCTGAAGTGGATGCTCGACCGCATCGAGGGCAAGGTGAAGGGCGAGCAGCACGCCTTCGGCATCAGCCCCAGCTACCAGGAACTGAACTGGGAAGGCCTGCCCTTTACCAAGGAGCAGTTCCAGCAGGTGATCAGCATCGACCTGCCCGCCTGGGAGAAGGAGCTGCAGCTGCACCACGAGCTGTTCCAGCAGCTGGAGCAGCGCCTGCCCGCGGAACTGAAGGCCACCAAGGCGCAGATCGAGAAGCGCCTGGCTGCGTAAGCGTCGTCCCCGCGCAGGCGGGGACCCAGAGCTTTGAGAAAGGCCATCCACCGGGTGGCCTTTTCATTTCGCGCTAAGGCGCGACTGTTGTCCCCGCATCAGGCCGGCTACGCTCCACCAGCCGCACGATCTCCGCCACCGAACGGGCGCCCATCTTGTCCATCGCGCGCGCCCGATGGACCTTCACCGTCTTCTCGGCGATGTCCAGCTCGAAGGCGATCTGCTTGTTCAACCGGCCCTCCATCACGCGATCCAGGACTTCGCGTTCGCGCTCGGTCAGGGTGGCAAGCCTTCGCTCGACCTCGCGCTGCTGCGCCCGCAGGGCGCGGGCCTGCGCATCGCGCTCCAGGGCGACTTCCAGGGCGCCGACCAGCATCGCCTCGTCGACCGGCTTCTTCAGGAAGTCCACCGCCCCCTGGCGCATGGCCGTGGCGCAGGTCGGAACGTCGGCCAGTCCGCTGAGGAACACCATGGGCGGACCTTCCTGCTGGAGCTTCGCCTGCAGTGCCAGTCCGTCCATCACGGGCATGGCGATGTCGACCAGGGCGCAGCCCGGTTCCTCGCGGTCGTAGGCATCGAGGAAGGCCTGGGCGTTCTCGTGGGTGACCACGTCGAAGTCGTTCAGGCGCAACAGGCGCGCGACGGCCGCCAGCACCATGGGGTCGTCGTCCACCACGTGCACCCTCCGCGATGGCGTGCCTGTTGGCGGCCCTTCCGCGAACTCCTTCATGCCCCTTGTACTCCTTTCGATTTATCGTAGGCAGGACAGGGAACGGCCAGTGCCGGGCTGGCGCGATCCGTCAAGTTGTGGCGTGCCGGGTCAAGTGTTGTGCTTTTTGGCTACCATCCCGACGTGAGCCCACTCATCCGTAGCGCGTTGCTGGTCAAGTTCACCGAAACAGCGCGCTGGCTCGGAGTCGATGCGGCGGACCTGTTCCGTCACGTCGGAGCCGACCGGGAATGCATGGTCCAGCCGGAACTGCACGTGCCCGAACGCTGGCTGGCGAACATCCTCGACGCCACGGAGAAGCGCACCGGCTTTGTCGCCGCGGGCCTGGCGATTGCCGAGAACTGGCGCATGTCGGACAACGGTCCCCTTTCCCTGTTGCTGCAGCACCAGCCCACCGTGCGCCATGCGTTCGGCCAGTTCGAGACCTACCGCCACATGCGCAGCGAGACGGTCACGCTGCGGGTGCACGAGGCCGGCGAGCTCGCCGTCATCCGGCTGGAACTGCGTACCGAGCGCGGCAAGGCGGGCCGCCATGCCGTGGAACTGTCGATGGGGACGCATCTTTCGCTGCTGCGCTGGTTCCTGGGGGCGGGCTGGCGTCCGAGGGAGATGCGCTTTGCCCACGCGGCGCCGAGGAACCTCGACGCGCACCTGCGCGTCTTCGGATGCCCCATGGAGTTCGGCTGCGACATCGACTGCATCGTGATGGACCGCGCGGACCTCGACCGGCCCAATCCGCATGGCGACGTCAACCTCGCGCGCTATGCCAAGGAGCTCCTGGACTACCAGTTTCCCGGCCTGCGCGCGCTCACGACGCTGGCGGTCCAGCGCAACCTGGAATTCATGTTGCCGCAGGGGCGGTGCACGATCGCGGACGTTGCCTCGCAACTGGGCACCAGTGGCCGCACCCTGCAACGCCGGCTGGCGCAGGAGCGCACCGAGTTCTCCATCGTGGCGAACGAGGTCCGCCGCAGCCTGGCCACCCGGTACCTGCGCGACCCCCGTTACCCGGTTTCGCAGGTCGCCATGCTCCTCGGCTTCTCCGAGCTGAGCGCTTTTTCCCGCTGGTTCGCGGCCCAGTTCGGCCAGCCGCCGCGTCAGTGGCGCATCGAGGGTGCCGGATGACGGCGCAAGGTCGGCATCGTCCGGCGCGCAACCGGCGGGCGTTGCTGCTGGCGCTGGCCGCCACGCTGGCGCTGCCCGCATCCGCGCCTGCTGCCGAAGCCTGGCCCGTGAAGCCGGTGCGGATCCTGGTCGGCGGACCGCCCGGAGGCACCGCCGACATCGTGACGCGCCTGGTCGCCGAAGGCCTGGAGAAGGCGCTGGATCACCCGGTCATGGTCGAAAACAAGCCGGGCGCAAGCGGCGTCATCGCGGTGCAGGAACTGCTGTCCGCGCCGGCGGACGGCCATACCTTCCTCATGATCCAGCGCGGCATCGCCGCCGAGGCACCCCATGCGATGAAGTTGCGGTTCGACCCGTTCACGGACCTGCAGCCCGTGGTGCAGCTGACGCGACAGGGCCTTCTGCTGGTGGGCGGCGCGCAGCTCCCGGCACGTAACCTCGCCGAACTGGTGGCCCATGCCAGGTCACGCCCGGTCCCCCTGGCCTTCGCGGCGGTCGGGGCGGGGATGCGCGCGCGCACGCTGGGTCAGCAATTCTCCCAACTGGCGGGACTGGAGCTCGCCTTCGTGGACTACCAGGGCGGTCCCGCTGCGCTGCGGGACCTGCTGGCCGGCCACGTTCCCCTGCTGGTGGATGCGCCGACCCTGCTCGTGCCCCAGATCCGCGCCGGCAGCGTCCGTGCATACGCCACGACGGCGTCAAGGCGCTCGGCGGCGTTGCCCGACGTGCCGACCTTCACGGAGGCGGGCTATCCGGAGCTGGCCGAGGAGAGCTGGTTCGCCCTGTGGTCCCGGCCGGGGCTGCCGGCAGCCGTCCGCGACCGGGTGCGCGAAGCGGTGCTCGGATTGCTGGAACAGCCGGACACACGCTCCCGGCTGGCCGGCCTGGGCCTGGACCCTGGCCTGCCCCTGTCCCCTGCCGAACTGGCCGGCGACGCCCACAAGGCGTACGAGCGGCACGGGAAGGTCCTGCGCGCGATCGGATTCAGGCCGGAGTGAAGCCTCGAAAGCCACGGCGGCCGCGAACGCCATGAAAAAAGCCACCCCGAGAGGTGGCTTCTTCATTCTGGCGCCGGACGCTCACTCGCGCGGACTCGTGGCCGCGAGCTTGCGGGCTTGCCACTTGCGTTGGCGCTCCTCGCGCCGCCGGCGGGCGATCCGTTCGGACCAGCCGTCGGCCGCGCGCAGCAGCGGGCCGGGCAGGACGCGCAACACCTGCGCGATGAAGGAGCGCTGGACAGCTGCGCCCATGGTGTCGTTCCCTGCTCAGTAGTAGCCGCGGACGTCGCGTTGCGCGTCCTGGCTCATCGCGCGGCTCAGGTCGGCCATGATCCGGGCGTCGGTGAGCGCCAGGTTCCACAGCTTCTCGTCTTCGCGGCGCTGCTTGCGGGCGACGGCCCAGGCAGCCAGGCCACGCTGGACGGCAGCAGCGGCGGCGGTGACCGGCTTCCCGACGAAAGCCAGGATGCCGACGATGGCGTTGCCGGCCAGGGTGCCGAAGGCTTCGGCGCCGGCGACGGTGCGGTCGAGGCGCGCGTGCTGGGCCGGGACCGGATATTGTTGGATGTGGACGGTGCGTGCCATGTTTCTTCCCCTTGTGAGAGACGCTTTCTGGCGGGACTGCCGAGGCGTGTGAGGGGAATATTAGGGTTCACCCTGATATTTTTCTACTTTTGAGTAGTGATGGATATCATTCACGGTAGAAATGAACTCGCCCAACTTCCGCACCCTGGACCTGAACCTGCTGCGGGTCTTCGACCAGGTCATGGCCGAGCGCAACCTCACCCGGGCGGCCCGCAACCTGTCCATGACCCAGCCGGCCGTGAGCAACGCGCTCAACCGCCTGCGGGACGCCCTGGGCGACCGCCTGGTCGCCCGCAGCGGCTATGGCGTGGAACCCACGCCGCGGGCGCTGGCCCTGTGGCCCGCCGTGGCGGACGCGCTGCGCCAGCTGGAATCCTCCATCGCCCCGGGTGATTTCGACCCGGCCCAGGCCTCCACCAGCTTCACCCTGGCCATGGCCGATGCCACGGCGGCGGTGGTCGTGCCCGGGCTGGTGGGCATCCTGGAGCGCGAGGCGCCCGGCGTCTCCATCCGCACGGTGCCGCTCACCACGCGCGACCCGCGCCGCCTGCTGGACGAAGGCACCGTGGACCTGGCCGTGGGCTTCTTCCCCGCGGTGGTGGCGGACCTCGGCGCGCAGGCCCAGGGCGGCCGGCTGGCGGCCTTCGAGCACGAACGCCTGTACGACGGCGTCTACATGTGCGTGATGCGCAAGGGGCACGCGCTGGCGAAGAAGACGCTCACGCTGGACCAGTTCTGCGCCGCGCGCCACATGCTGGTGAGTTTCTCCGGCCGTCCCTATGGCTTCATCGACGAAGCGCTCGCCTCGCTGGGCCGCCAGCGGCGCGTGGTGCTGACCGTCAACCAGTTCTTCACGGCGGGCCTCGTGGTGGAGACGTCCGACCTGCTCACCGTGTTGCCGCGCCACTTCATCCACGTGACCGGCCGCCAGGAGCAGCTGGCGGCCAAGCCCCTGCCCTTCGAAGTGCCCCAGGTGAACGTGGACGCGCTCTGGCACCGGCGCCAGTCGCAGCGCCCGGCCCATGCGTGGCTGCGCAACGCGATCGCCACGGCGGCGCGCCAGGGCTTCGGCGACCACGAAGGCTAGACCCGCTCCTCGCGCCGTGGCATGGTGCTTGCGTCGCGATGGCCGGCGGCGCCGCGCCGCCAAGGAGTGCCCATGATCCCCGTCCTTCCGCGCCGGCGCGTGCTGCAACTCGCTTCCGCCGCGGCCGCCAGCCTGGCCCTGCCCGCGCGCGCCGCGTGGCCGGAGCGGCCGATCAAGATCGTCGTCACCTTCCCCCCCGGCGGCGCCAGCGACATCGTGGCGCGCTCGCTGGGCGAGCAGCTCGCGACGAAGCTCGGGCAGGCCGTGGTGATCGACAACCGCCCCGGCGCGGGCGGCAGCGTCGGCGGGCTGGTCGTGGCGCAGGCGCCGGCGGACGGCTACACGCTGATGCTGTCCAACTCCACGCCGATCTCCATCGGCCCCTTCGCCCTGGACAAGCAGCCCTACGACCCGGTCGACGCGTTCACGCACATCGCCCTGGTCGGCACCGCCCCCTGCGTGGTGATGGCGAACCCGAAGGCGGGCATGAAGACGCTGGCGGACCTGGAGGCCGCGGCCCGCAAGGCGGGCCGCCTCGACTTCGGTTCGGGCGGACCGGCCTCCATCGGCCACGTGTACGGCGAGCTGATGAAGAAGGAGCTGGGACTCAACCTGGTCCACGTGCCCTACCGCGGCGGCGCCCCGATGACGACCGACCTGATCGCCGGCGTCGTGCCGGTGGGCATCGACGTCATCACCGCGTTCGTGCAGTACTTCAAGAGCGGGCAGATCGTGCCGCTCGCGGTGACCTCCGCCAACCGCTCCCCGCTCGCACCGGACGTGCCCAGCGTGGTGGAGTCCGGGCACCGCAGCCTGGTGCTGGACAACTTCTTCGGCCTGTCGGGCCCGGCGAAGATGCCGCCGGACGTCGTGGCGCGCCTGAACACCGCGGTCAACGAGATCCTCGCGGGTGCCGAGTTCCGCAAGCGGATGGCCGACCTGGGCATCGCCACCTCGCCGGTGAGCCAGGCGGCCTTCGCCGGGTTCGTGAAGGAACAGGTGGCGCAGCTCGCGCCCACCGTGAAGGGGGCCGGGGTCAGGCTGTAGGCTGGCGGCAAGCGCAGCGAACCCCGGCGTTCGGCGCGCCCCGTACCATCGGGGCGTGAAGATCCAGCTGATGTCCGACCTCCACCTGGAGGGCCACCCCACCTATACGGCGCGACCCGCGCCCGGCGCCGACCTGCTGGTGCTGGCGGGCGACGTCGGTTCGTACCAGCGCGGCTCGCGCCTCGCCGACGGCGACTTCGGCCTGGAACGGTTCTCGCCGCTACGGGGCTGGCCCGTGCCGGTGCTCTACGTGCCCGGCAACCACGAGTACGACGCGCTGGACTTCGACGAGACGCATGCGCGGCTGCGCGAGACCTGCGAGCGCCTTGGCATCACGTGGCTGGAACGCGAGGTGCTCACCTTCGGCGACGTGCGCTTCGTCGGCACCACCTTGTGGGCCGACTTCGACGCGCTGGTGCTGCAGCCCGGACGGCCTGAACCGACGGTGCAGGAGCAGCTCAAGCAGCGGCACAAGGCGTTCCGCGCCGCGAATTTCTACCTGGAGAAGGCCGCCGCCCTGCGCCATGGCCGCCTGATGCTGGCCGAGGAGTGGCGCGAGCAAGGGCTCGTGTGCCAGGACTGGTTGCGCAACGCGCTGGCGCAGCCCTTCGACGGCACGACGGTGGTCGTCACCCACTTCGCGCCCAGCCTGCGCAGTGCCGACCCGCGCTACGGCGTCACGCCCGCCACCGCCGGCTTCTGCAATTCGCTGGAGGACCTGCTCGCGCAGGCGCAGTTCTGGCTGCATGGCCACCTGCACTGCCAGCACGATTACGTCGAGGCCGGTTGCCGCGTCATCGCCAACACGCTCGGTTACGCGAGCAAGGGAGAGCAGGAAGGATTCCGCGAGGACTTCGTGCTCGATGTGGGAGCGTCCTCGCGCGCCTGAACGCTGGCCGTCGATCCAGCCGGACCGTGCCAGCATTCGGGCACATTTGGCGCGGGGACTTTACAAAACCGAAGCGCGGCGTTTCCACAGCGCATTGCACACTTCCTTCATGCGCAGATGCTGCGCGAGGGAGTTCGCCATGAAGCCGCTCTGGGCCCAGACCATCGCATGGATCGCCGCCGCCGTGGCCGCGTTCCTGCTGGCCTTGGCCAATCCGGACGCGCTCGACTTCACGGGCGGCGAAGGGTTGCGGCCGCAGGGCTGGATGACCCCGCACTGATTCAGGCCAGCACCCGCGCCGCCTCGGCACCGAGCGCGGTCGTCAACTGGTCCAGCACCGCCGATTCCAGGTTCCAGCAGTGCCAGTACAGCTGCACCGGCAGGCGCACGCCGGGCGCAATGTCGACCAGCGTACCTTGCGCAAGCAGCCCCGCGACCAGCGCCTCCGGCACGACACTGGCGCCCCAGCCCGCCAGCACGGCCCGCACCTGGCCTTCCGAGCTCGGCACGAAGAACTGGTTGAGCGTCACGCGCTTCAGGCGAAAGGCCTGGGCCACGAACTCCGCCTGCAGGTCGTCCTTGCGGTTGAAGGCGACGAAGGGCACGGAGCGGAAGTTGTGCTGTGTGAGGCCTCCCGGCAGGCGCTCGCGCGCGAAGCCCGCCTCCGCCACCGCGACGTAGCGCATCGCGCCGAGCGGCTGCACCTTGCAGCCGCGCAGCGCCTGCTTCACGGTCGTCACGCATCCCAGCACGTGGCCCTCCCGCAGCCATTCGTGCGTGAAGTCCTGGTCGTCGGTGATGATCTCCAGCGGCAAGCCCTGCCGCGCGAGCGCATTGAGCGCGGGCAACGCCCAGGTCGCGATGCTGTCGGCATTGACGGCCAGCGAGATGCGTTCCTCTTCCCGCGCACCGCGCGCGGAGCTGGGCGCGAGCTCGCCCAGGTCGCGCTCGAGGTCGGCGCGCAGCAGGCGCAACTGCTTGGTGTGCTTCAGCAGCAGGCGACCGGCGGAAGTGGGCTTCAGCGGCCGGCTGCGCACGATCAGCACGGTCCCGGCCTGCGCCTCCAGCCCCCGCAGCCGTTGCGACACCGCCGATTGCGTGATGTTGAGCCGCTGCGCCGCCCGCTCGAAGCCGCCTTCTTCCACGATGGCGGCCAGGGCTTCGAGGGCGGCCGGGTCGAAGGTCATATTAGCGGTCCTTATGTTTTCGCAGACAGTTTAATTTTGCTTTTGAAATCCGGGGGCGCGCCGCAAACTCCAGGGCATGAAGACCCTCGTCCTGGGCGCCGGCATCATCGGCATCAGCACCGCCTGGCACCTCGCCGAGCGCGGCCACGAAGTGATCGTGGTGGACCGCCAGCCCGACGCCGCGCTGGAGACCAGCTTCGCCAACGCCGCCCAGATCTCGGTGAGCTACTGCGAGCCCTGGGCCAACCGGCATGCGCCGGCCAAGCTCGTCAAGTGGATGTTCCGCAACGACGCGCCGCTGCTGTTCCGCCCGCGGCTCGACTGGCAGCAATGGCGCTGGGGCCTCGCCTTCCTGGCGCAGTGCAACGACGCCGCCTTCGAACGCAACGTGCAGCAGCTGGTCGCGCTGGGCGCGTACAGCCATGCCGCGCTGAAGGACGTGGTCGCCGCCACCGGCATCGCCTACCACCGGCTGGAGCGCGGGATCGCGCACTTCTATACCGACCAGAAGGCCTTTGACGACGCCGCGGTGGCAGCGGGCCTGATGCAGGAGTTCGGCGTCGACCGCAAGGTCGTGGGCCGCGACGAGCTGCTCGCGATCGAGCCTGCCTTCCGCAACTTCGACCGCATCGTGGGCGGCACCTACACCGCCAGCGACGAGAGCGGCGATGCGCGCGTGTTCACGCAGAAGCTGGCCCAACTGTGCGCGGCGCGCGGCGTGCGCTTCCTGTTCGGCCATGACGTCGAGCGCCTGGAGAAGGTCGGCGGCGCGATCGACGCCGTGCAGGTGCGCGATCGCGCCACCGGACGCGTGCAGCGGCTGCACGCGAGCAACGTCGTCGTCGCGTGCGGATCGTATTCCGCGCCCCTGCTGCGCCAGGTGGGTGTCGACCTGCCGATCTATCCCGGCAAGGGCTACAGCGCCACCTTCAAGCTGAAGAAACCTGCCGACGCGCCTTTCGTGAGCTCGATCGACGACGAGGTGAAGGTGGCGATGAGCCGCCTCGGCGACGAGCTGCGCGTGGCCGGCACCATCGAGGTCTCAGGCTATGACGCGACGCTGGACTCGCGCCTGTCGCAGGACCGCTGCCGCATGCTGGCCGAGCGCATCGAGAAGGTGCTGCCGGGCGTGTGCGACACGCGCCTGCCCGAGGAAGGCGGCGACCCGCGGTTCTGGAGCGGCCTGCGTCCGGCGACGCCGACCAACATCCCGTACATCGGCCGCACCCAGGTCGCGGGCCTGTGGGTCAACGCGGGCCACGGCACGCTGGGCTGGACCCACGGCGCCGGTTCCGGCAAGGCGATGGCGGAGTTGATCAGTGGACGCACGCCGCGGATGAACTTCCGGTTCCATGGATTCGAACCGGCGAAGGGCGGGTTCGCGGCCGACGCGGAGCTGTCCCTGCGTTGAGGTTTCCGTCGGTGGGGTTCGGCGCTGCGCGCGCTCACCGCCACCCTACAGGAGTCCGTCGGATCGTTCGTAGGGTGGTGGTGAGCCGAAGGCGAACCCCACCGATTACCCGTTGAGGACCTCCCACACCTTCGCCGCCGTCAACGGCATCTGCAACTGCGCCGCCGCGGCCGGCTTGCCGGCCCGCGCGATCGCGTCGGCCACCGCGTTCACCACGCTGGGGGCCGCGCCGATCGTGCCCAGCTCGCCGACGCCCTTCACGCCGAGCGGGTTGTTCTTGCACGGCACCGTCTCGTTCATCTCGGTCACGAACTCGCAGGCCACCACGTCGGCGCGCGGCGCCGCATAGTCCATCAACGAACCGGACACGGGCTGCCCGCTGTCCGCGTCGTAGACCATGTGCTCCATCAGCGCCTGGCCGATGCCCTGCACCGCACCCCCATGGAGCTGGCCGCGCACGATCATCGGGTTCACCACCCGGCCCACGTCGTTGACGCTGGCGTAGCGCACCACCTGCACCACGCCGGTCAGCGGATCGATCTCCACCTCGCTCACGTGGCAACCATTGGGCCAGCTGGGGCCGGCCACCGCGCTGGTGTGGTCGGTGAAGATGTGGCCGCCCGGCTGCTTCGCCGCGAGCTCGAACAGGCCGATGCCCACGTCGGTGCCCTTCACCGTGAAGCGGCCGGCCGCGTAGTCGAGGTCCGCAGGCGAAGCTTCGAGCGACGTCGCCGCGAGCTGGCGCGCCGCGTCCAGCGTCTTCTCCGCGCCGAGGTGCAGCGCGGAGCCGCCCGCGAACAGGGAGCGCGAGCCGGCGCTGCCGAAGCCGTCGCCGCGGTCGGTGTCGCCCAGCACCACGCGCACCTTGTCCAGGGGCACGCCGAACACGTCCACCACCAGCTGCGCCAGCGTGGTGGCGATGCCCTGCCCCATCTGGTTGACGGCGGAGAACACCTCGATCATCCCGTCGGCGCGGACTTCCACCGTCACGCGCTCCTCGAACGCCATGCCGCTGGTCCACTCCAGGAAGGTGGAGATACCCAGTCCGCGCAGCTTGCCCTGCGCCTTGCTCTGCGCGTGGCGCTTCTCGAAGCCGCTCCAGTCGGCGAGGTCCAGGCCCTCGTCCATGATCTTCTCGAACTCGCCCACGTCGTAGACCTGGCCCAGCGCGTTCGTGTACGGCATCTGCTCCGGCCGGATGAAGTTGCGCCGGCGCAGCGCGATCCGGTCGATGCCGCTCTGGCGCGCCGCTTCGTCCATCAGGCGCTCCATGATGAAGATGGCCTCCGGCCGGCCCGCGCCGCGATAGGCCGCGGTGGAGGCCGTGTTGGTCATCACGCAGCGGATGTGGAAGTCGATCAGCGGGACGTCGTACACGCTGGTCTGGACCCAGGGGCCGACCACCATGGGGATCACCATGCCGGTGGCGGTGGCGTAGGCGCCGACGTTGGCCAGCGTGCGCAGGCGCAGCGCCAGGATGCGGCCGTCGGCCGCGAGGGCCAGCTCCGCCTGCGCGCGCTGGTCGCGGCCGTGGAACGACGACAGGAATTCCTCGCTGCGGTCGGCGATCCACTTCACCGGCTTCTTGAGCGTCCACGCGGCCCACGCCGCCGCGGCATCCTCGGGATAGATGCCGGTCTTCATGCCGAAGCCGCCGCCGACGTCGCCGACGGTGACACGCACCTGCTCGGGACCGATGCCCAGCACGTCGTTGGCCAGGGACATGCGCACGCCGGAGGGCATCTGGCTGCTGATGCGCAGCGTGAGCCGGCCGTCCTCCGCCACCCAGGCCAGCACCGAGCGTGGTTCGATGGTCAGGGCCGCGACGCGCTGGTTGACGATCGCAAGCTGCACCACGTGCGCGGCCTGCGCGAAGGCGTCGGCCGTCTTCCGCGCGTCGCCGAGGCGCATCTCCGCCGCGACGTTGTCGGGCGCCGCATCGCAGAGGACCGGTGCACCCGGCGAGACCGCGGCCTCGAGGTCCACCACGTGCGGCAGTTCCTCGTAGTCGACCATCACGGCTTCCGCCGCATCGCGCGCCTGCTGCAGGGTCTCGGCCACGACCGCCACCACCGGTTCGCCCACGTAACGCACGCGCTCGTGCGCGAGTGCGCGGCGCGGCGCGCTGGCCGCGGGCGATCCGTCGCCACGGCGGAATGCGGGGTTGGTCGGAATCTCGCGCACGCCGGCCCGCACGAGCTCCTCGCCGGTCACGATCTTCACGACGCCCGGCAGCGACTCCGCCTGGGCCTTGTCTATCCCGGCGATGCGCGCATGCGGATACGGAGAGCGCACGAACACCATGCGCAGTTGCCCCGCGGGTGCCACGTCGTCGGTGTATTGGCCCACGCCCTTGAGCAGGCCTTCGTCCTCGATGCGCTTGACGGAGCGGCCGCTGCCGAACCGCGCGGGATGGTCCAGGGTGTCGGAGGTCATGGTGCGCGAAGTCTCGCCGATTTCCGGCAGGCGCGCACCCCGTCAGCGCGCGACCGGCCCGTCAGGGCTGATCTTCACCGCGGTCCAGCGCAGCAGGTCCAGCCACATCTGGCGCATCTCGCCATCGAGGGGCGTGCGCTGGGCATTCGCCAGTTCGATGGTCACCACCGGCACGCCCTTGTGCACCCCGCCGTAGTTGCCGAGGGACCCGGGGAAGATGCCGACCTGGTCCAGGTACAACCGCCCCAGGCGCGAGGGCGGCACCGAGGGTCCGTCGAAGTCCAGGACGCCGTAGGGTGCGTGGATGGACACGATCAGGTGCGGCCGGAACTTCTCCATCTGCTCATGCAGGAAGCGCGTCTCCGGCTCGGACAGCGGCTTCGGGCCGGGCCAGCGGCGGGGGTCCTTGCCGGTGCGCCGTTGCCAGTACACCGGCGCGTCTTTCTCCCAGTTGGGCGTGGGGAAGTTGCGGTTGAGGTCCACGCCATGCGCGTTGATGCGCCGCGGCGGCCGCCCCAGCATGCCGTCGGGATTGACCACCGGCACGAAGCGCCAGTGCACCGGCACCGGCATGTCCACGCGTTCATCCTCGGCGAGGCGGATCCAGTGCAGCGCCATGGAGGCGGCGGACAGCTCGTCGCCGTGGATCGCCCCGATCACCAGCACCCGCAGCTTGCCCCTGTCGGCGCCCACGTCGCGCAGGTACAGCGGCGTGCCCTGCACGGACCTCGCCCCGCTGTCGCCGAGCTTCGCGCCTTCGCACTGGACGCGGTTCACGTTGGGCAGCCGGCCGACGAAGCGGTCGCACGGCCCCGGCGCCGCGGCATGCACGCCGCCCGCCAGCGCCAGCAGCGCCGCCCACCACCTTGTCTTCACTGGTGCAGTTCTCCGCGTTCAGGCGGGGAAGTCCCCCTGCGGTCCGGCGACCGCGTGCCGCGCAGCATACGCCTCCGTCGCCCCACGTGGGGGTTGTCAGTGCAGGAGCTGCTCCGGCAGCGCGAGGAAGTTGAGCAGCAGGCCGTCGAAGTCGTCCGGCGCTTCCAGGTTCTGCAGGTGGCCGATGCCCTTCATCGCGACAAAGGTGGCGTTGGCGATGCGGTCGGCCATCTTCTTCATCATGTCCGGCGCGGCGTTGCGGTCATGCTCGCCCGCGATCACCAGCGTAGGCACGCGGATGTTGCCCAGGTCCGCGCGCCGGTCGAAGGTGGTGACGCACTCCAGCGCGCGCCGCCAGGTCGCCGCCGGCACCTGGCCCATGCAATGGGTGGCGAGCCGCACGCCTTCCGGCAGCGAGCCGGGCCCCACCATCTGCGGTACGAGGAGTTCGGCGAGATCGGCCATGCTCTTGCCGGCTTCCAGCGGCGCGCTGCGCCCCGTGATGAACTCGCGTTGCCAGGTGCCGTCCGGATCGCCGAACGCGGGCGAGGTGCCGCACAGGACCAGGCGGCTCACGAGGTCCGGCCGGCGCGCCACGACTTCCTGCGCCACCATGCCGCCCATGCCGTGACCGAGGAGCATCACGCGCTGGCACTTGAGGTTTTCGATCAGGTGGACGCAACTCTGCGCCAGCCCCTTGAACGTATAGGGCTCGATGGGCGCGCTGTGGCCGTAGCCCGGCATGTCCCAGGCGACGGCGCGGTAGCCGGCGGAAGCGAGCGTCTCGACCTGCGGCGCGAAGGAGAGGTGGCCGCCGCCCATGCCGTGCAGCATCAGGAGGGTGGGGCCGCCGCCCAGGGTGGTGAACGCGGGTACTGACATCATGGGAAGCGGGCTCGCGGGGTCGTGGGTCATACTACATGAAACTTCATGCAATCCCGTCTCCGATGAACCCGCCGCGCCAGGCCCTGCCGCCGAGCTTCTCGCCCCTCGAATTCCGCGCGGCCCTGGGCATGTTCGCCACCGGCGTCACGATCGTCACGGCGCGCAGCACCAACGGCCAGGTGATCGGTCTCACGGCGAATTCCTTCAACTCGGTATCGCTGTCGCCGCCGCTGGTGCTGTGGAGCCTCGCGCGCGCCGCCGCCTCCATGGCCGTGTTCAGCACGGGCTCGCACTACGCCATCAACGTGCTGGCCGCGGACCAGAAGACGCTGGCCGAGCGCTTCGCGACGCGGGGCGCCGACCGCTGGACCGGCGTGACCTTCGACCAGGGCGCCGGCGGCGCGCCGCTGCTGCACGGCGCGGCCGCCACCTTCGAATGCTTCAACCGCAGCCGCTACGAGGAAGGCGACCACGTCATCTTCGTGGGCGAGGTCGAGCGCTGCGCCCATCGGGTGGGCGCGTCGCCGCTGCTGTTCCACGGCGGCCGCTACTTCACGGAGCATCCGTTGTGACAGCGGGCGGGCGCTTCGTGGACGGCGATCTCGGCCACCTGCTGGGACGGGCCAGCCATGCGCTGGTGAAGGACTTCGACGGGCACCTGCGGGCCGCCGGCCTGAGCGCGATCGAATGGCGCGTGCTGGCCACCCTGAACGACAGCGACCCGCTTCCCATCAACCGGCTGGCGCGCGAGGTGCTCGCCAAGCAGCCGACCGTGACCAAGCTGGTGCAGCGGATGGCGGACCAGGGATGGGTGCGGCTCGAAACCGACCCCGATGACCAGCGGCGCACGCTGGTCGCGGCCACGGCGGCCGGGCGGCGGCTGGTGCGGCCGCTGATCGAGCGCGCCCGCGCCCACGAGGCCAGCGTGCTGAGCACGCTGCGCCCCGGCGAGAAGTCCGCGCTCAAGAGCCTGCTGGCGAAGCTCGCCGCGCGCTGAGCGCGCCGCCGGGCGCCGCCGCGCCCTGTACCCCTTTCGGCATAGAGGAATCCCCTTGCGGGAATTCCCTCGCGCGGGCGCAACACTTGCATCCGAATAATCGCCGTCCATCCCCCGAAATCGACCGACCACGCGGAGGCTCCCATGAAGCGTGAACTGCATGCCTTGACGAGACGCGCCCTCATTGCGGGCGGCCTCCTCTTCGCGGGGTCGGTGTGCCAGGCGCAGGCGGCGCCTTCGCCGGAGGACCTGTACCGGCAGCTCGCACCCAGCGTATGGCTGGTGCATGCGTTCGACGCCCAGGGCCTGCCCACCGGCTCCGGCAGCGCGGTCGTCATCGGCCCCGGCATGCTGCTGACGAATTGCCACGTGGTCGCCCGCTCCCGGTCCATCTCGGTGACGAACGATGGCGTCACCCGCGACGCCCTGCTGCAGTACGTGGATCCGCAGCGCGACATGTGCCAGATCATCGCGCGCGACCTTGCCGCGCCCGCGGTGCAGTTGGCGGACAGCGACCAGCTCGCCATCGGCCAGAAGGTCTACACCCTGGGCCATCCCCTGGGCCTGTCGGACCAGACTTTCAGCGACGGCATGGTCTCTGCCCTGCCGCGTCGGCCGCAAACGCGCGAGGTGCTGCGCATCCAGACCACCGCGCCCATCTCGCCCGGCTCCAGCGGCGGCGGGCTGTTCGATGCACAGGGACGGCTCGTGGGGCTCACGACCTGGCAGATGCGCATGGGCCAGAACATCAACTTCGCCATCCCGGTGAACTGGGCGCGTGACCTGGCGGAGCGGAGCGAGGCGCTGCTGCACACGGCCGCCGCGGAGGCCCTGCCGGCCAGCGCCGCGGCACTGAGCGCGCCGGTCCGGTAGCACCTTCGTATTGCGATGGCGGCGCTCGCTACCATCGCCCGATGGGCGACCGAAAAGACAACCTCGACACGCTGGCCACGGGCCTCCTCATCGCCTGTTGCGCCTTCTGGGGCTTCCAGCAGATCCTGATCAAGACCACCGTGGGCGAGGTGCCGCCCCTGTGGCAGGCGGCCATCCGCTTCGTCGGCGCGACGGTGCTGCTGGCCGTGTGGTGCGCCTCGCGCGGCGTGAAGCTGTTCGAGCGGGACGGCACCCTGCCCGCCGGCCTGCTGGCGGGCGCCCTCTTCGCCGGCGAGTTCACGTGCATCTACCTGGGCCTGCGCGACACGGCGGCGTCGCGCCTGACGGTGTTCCTCTACACCTCGCCCTTCGTGGTGGCCATCCTGCTGCCGCGCATCGTGCCCGCGGAGCGGCTGCGGCCCGCGCAATGGGTGGGCCTGGCGATCGCCTTCGCCGCCGTGGCGCTGGCCTTCAGCGAAGGCTTCATGGGGCACAGCACGCCCCGGCAATTGCGCGGCGATGCGCTGGCCCTGGCGGCGGGCGCGCTGTGGGGCCTGACGACGCTCGTGATCCGCGGCTCGAAGATGGCCACCGTCAGCGCCGAGAAGACGCTCTTCTACCAGGTGGCGGTGACCGCGGTCGTTGCGCCGCTGCTGTCGCTCGCCTGGGGCGAGACCTGGTCGCTGCAGTACTCGGGCCGGGCCTGGCTGTCGATCGGGCTGCAGACCGCGATCGGCGCTTTCGCCAGCTATCTCGCCTGGATGTGGATGCTGCGGCACTACCCCGCGACGCAGCTTGCCTCCTTCACCTTCCTCGCGCCGCTGTTCGCGCTGGTGTTCGGCGTGGTGCTCCTGGGGGAGCACCTCACGCTGCAGCTGGTGATCGCGCTGGCCGCCGTGGCGGCGGGGATCGTGCTGGTCAACCGAAAGAGGCCGCGGACCGCAGTGTAGGGTGGCGGTGAGCCGAAGGCGAACCCCACCGAATCAGGCGAAGCCGATCTGGTGCGGCTTCGCGACGGGCGCCGGCGCCGCGGCCTGCTGCGTCGCCCGCTCGGCCTGCTCCTGCGCGACCAGCGTGGCGAAAGTGCGCCGGAAATGCGACAGCGCCGCATCGGAGGCGATGGCCTGCGGTTCGAAGCCGGGATCGGCGTCGATCACGACCTGCTGCGCCTCGATCAGGTGCTTGTCTTCCATGAAGCCCTCGATCAGGCTCTGGTGCAGCGAACGCGAGATGTTGGCATCCTCGCCCTCATAGTTGTTCAGGTAGGTCCAGAAGAAGTGCGTCGTCCGGCGCGTTTCCGGTGTCAGGAACTGGCAGTTGCGGTACTCGCGGCTGCCTTCGCGGTTGCCCTTCTCCGAACCGCTGCCCGCCGGCGAGAACATGGATTCCAGGAAGAAGATGCCGGGAACGTGCATGAGCGCGATGTTGCGGCGGTCCACGTTCTTGTCCCTCTCCTGGGCAGGCAGGACCTTGCGGTGGAATGGCGGGGGCGCCGCATCCATGTGCCAGCGCTCGATGCGGAAGCCGCGTGGCAGCCGCTCGACCGCGACCGGCTTGGTGATGTAGGCGTACTCCTCGGAGCCGCCGAGGGTCTTCGTGTGCACGAAGGCCAGGTGCGCGAAGTCGGACAGGTTGTCGACGATCAGCAGCCAGTTGGCGTCGTAGTGCAGGTAGCCGGGGATGCCCTTCCAGCGCGGATCCCGCAGGTAGGGGAAGTCGATGATCTGTGCCGGGTCGGCCTTGGCGGGGTCGCCCATCCAGATCCAGACGAGGTGGTCCTTTTCCAGCACCGGATACGACTTCACGCCCAGCTTGGCCGGCACCACCTCCTGGCCCGGGATCTGGATGCACTTGCCGGTGGGGTCGAACTTCAGGCCGTGGTACATGCAACGCACGCAGTCGCCCTCGCGCCGGCCCAGGTGCAACGGCACGCCGCGGTGGCAGCAGCGGTCCTGCAGGGCGACCACCTTGCCCGTCTCGGACTGGTACAGGAGCACGGCCTCCTCGAGGAGGGTGCGGGCCAGCATGCGCCCGTCGATGAGTTCGTGGTCCCAGGCGGCCATGTACCAGCAGTTCTTCAGGAACATCGGGGTCTCCTGCAGTCCGCCCATGCGCGGGCCGGTGACGCATCTTAGGAACTGCCTGGACGCAGATCAACGTGGCGCAGTCCCCGATCAGCGCGACCGGCTGGCCGCAAACGCCACGTACCACGCCAGGCACTGCGGATTGGCCATCGCGTCCTGGTTCACCACCTTCTCGATGGGTTGCCCCAGCAGCAGCTTCTTGATCGGCAACTCCTGCTTCTTGCCCGACAGCGTGCGCGGGACTTCCGGCACCTGCAGGATCTCGTCGGGCACGAAGCGCGGGCTCAGCGCCGTGCGGATCGCGCCGGAAATCTTCGCGCGCAGGGCGGCGTCGAGTTCGACGCCCGGGCGCAGCACCACGAACAAGGGCATGTAGCTCTCGCGCCCCAGGTACTCGAGGTCCACGACCATGGAGTCCAGCACCTCCGGCAGCGCCTCCACCGCGCTGTACAACTCGCTGGTCCCCATGCGCAGGCCGTGCCGGTTGATGGTGGCGTCGCTGCGGCCGTAGATGATGCAGCCGCCCTCGGGCGTGATCTTCAGCCAGTCGCCGTGGCGCCAGACGCCCGGGTACATGTCGAAGTACGAGGACAGGTAGCGCTTGTTGCCCTCGTCGTTCCAGAACCCGATCGGCATGGAGGGAATGGGCCGCGTGCACACCAGCTCGCCCACTTCACCGATCACGGGCTCGCCGTGTTGGTTCCACGCCTCCACGGCGCAACCCAGTTCGCGGCACTGCATCTGGCCGGGCACCTGCGGCAGTTCGCGGTTGCCGCCGATGAAGGCCCCCGCGAAGTCCGTGCCGCCGGAGATGTTGCACCACCAGATGTCGGGCGTGCCGAGCCGCGCGAACTGCTGCGTGCCCCAGCGCTGCACCTCCTCCAACAGCGGAGAACCCGTGGTGCCCAGCGCGCGCACGGTCGCGAGGCCAGGGACCTGCGACAGGTCCAGCCCCGCCTTCATGCAGTTGGCGAAGAACGCGGCGCCGGCGCCGAAGAAGGTGACGCCCAGCTCGCCGGCGAAGCGCCACAGCACGCCCCAGTCCGGCTTTTCCTTGCTGCCGCCCGGGTTGCCGTCGTAGATGCAGCACGTGGTGCCGGAGAGCAGCCCCGCCATCTGCGCGTTCCACATCACCCAGCCCGTGGAGCTGTACCAGTGGTAGCGCTCGCCCCAGCTGTTGCGGTCGTAGCTGCAGCCCACGTCGTTGTGCAGGGCGCCGGCGCCCATCATCACCAGCGTGATGCCGCCGTGCCCGTGCACGATGGGCTTCGGCAGGCCGGTGGTGCCGCTGGAGTAGACGATCCACAGCGGATGGTCGAACGGCAGCCACAGCGGCTCGAAGGCGTCGACCTCCGGACCGCTCGCTGCCGTCGCCTGCGCGAGCTCGGTGAACGCAGGCAGGCCCTGCGGGTCCAGGCCCAGGTTGCGATGCACCAGCAGGTGCGACACGCTGGGAAGCGCCGCCTGCAGTTCCGCCACGACGGCGGTGCGGTCGAAGTCACGGCCGCCATAGCGCACGCCGTCGCAGGCGATCAGCATCTTCGGCGCGATCTGCTGGAAGCGGTCCAGCACCGCGTTCGTGCCCATGTCGGGCGCGCAGATGCTCCAGATGCCGCCCAGGCTCACGACCGCGAGGAAGGCGACCATCGCTTCGGGGATGTTGGGCAGGTAGGCCGCGACGCGGTCGCCCGGCTGCAGGCCCTGCGCCTTCAGGTGCAGCGCCAGCGCGGCGACCTGGCGCCGCAGCTCCGGCCACGACAGCTCGCGGTGCTCGCCGTTCTCGTTGCGGCTGATGATGGCCGGGAAGCCCGCGGCATGCGCCGGCTGCACGTGGCGCAGCACCTGGCGCGCGTAGTTGAACTGCGCGCCTTCGAACCAGCGGGCGCCGGGCATCTTCGCCTCGGCGAGCACCTGGCGATGCGGCGTGGGCGACTGCAGGTCGAAGTAGTCCCACACGCTCTGCCAGAACGCCGGCAGGTCCCGCACCGACCACTCCCACAGCGCCTGGTAGTCGTCGAAGGCCAGGCCGCGCTCGGCGCGCAGCCACTGCTGGTAACGGCGGATCTGGGGAACGTACGGTACGGCGCTCATGCGGGCCAGACTAGCATTGGCACCGCTGTCGCCCAACGGAGGTTTTCCCATGCCACGGAAGTTTGTCGACCTGTCCATCTACCTCGAGAACGACGTCGTCTCGGACCCGCCGGCCTTCGCGCCGAAGATCCAGTACTTCACGCACGAGAACACGGTCTCGCAGATCGAGCCCTTCTTCCCGGGACTGCGGAAGGGCGACCTGCCGGATGGCGAGGGCTGGGCGGTGGAGTTCGTGCAGCTGTCGACGCACAACGGCACGCACCTCGATGCGCCCTACCACTTCCACTCCACCATGAACCGCAAGCTCGGTGGCAAGGAGCGCTCGATCGCGATCGACGAAGTGCCGCTGGAATGGTGCTTCCAGCCCGGGGTGAAGCTGGACTTCCGCCACTTCGCCGACGGCTACGTGGTGACGGCGGCCGACGTCGAGGCGGAGCTGAGGCGCATCGGACACGCGCTGCAGCCGCTGGAGATCGTGATCGTGAACACGCGCGCCGGGTC